>VYME01000008.1_pt1 | contig 289808 bp, 257 predicted proteins | sample 5115281 | NCBI WGS metagenome assembly VYME01 (sample SAMN12291780, study PRJNA351875) | freshwater metagenome | isolation source: freshwater lake | place: USA: Michigan, Wintergreen Lake | collected 2013-08-08
CGCTTCGGCGGGGATGACAGGATTGGTTGAAAGAAGCGTTTAGGTGAAACATGGTTTCCACCAAAACAGGTTCAGACGAAGAGGAATCTATCCCGCGTGCTCAATTTCCGCAGAGCCAAATGTCGGGCGGCTTCAGCATTGCAAATCGCCCCCTATTTCCCGCTCGACATATCCTTACGCAATTGCCGCAAGATGAACCAAACGCCCAGCACGACAAAGGGGGCAGAAATCCCCGTGGCCGCCTTGGCATTAAAGTGGAAGATGGTTTCAGAAAGGCCTTCCATTGCGAAATGGATCAGTCCCAAGGAATAGTAAGAGATGGCAGCAACTGACAGGCCTTCAACCGTCTGTTGCAAGCGCAATTGCTCCTGGCTGCGCCGATCCATGGATGCCAACAGACCAACATTGATCGCTTCAGAGGCCACTTCCACCCGCGTGTTGAGCATCTGGGTCGTTCGAGCGATGCGTTCGATCACGTCGCGTTGACGCTCCGCCACGGCCACGCAGGTTCGCATGGCGGGCGCCAATCGCCGCTCCATAAAGTCTGAGATTGTTGGACGACCATCAATGGCCAGCTCGCGCAATTGCCCGATCCGCTCTTGCACCAGCCCTTCATAGGCACGGGCGGCGGCAAAGCGATAGGTGGTGGCCCCAACCATGGCTTCGGCCTCACCCGCCAAAGCGGCAAGGCGCGACAAGAGGTTGCGGTCTGCCTCGACGCCGCCTTCATCGGCAACTTGAATGGCCGAGGCCGCTGCTTCGGCTTCAAAGCGCGCCAAGGTAACGGAGGTGGAGTTCGCCAATGGAAAGGCTAATAAGGCCAGTAAACGATAGGTCTCAATCTCAAACAATTGCTGCAACACCCGCCCCGCGGTCACAGGATTTGGGTCAGACTGCACCATGACAAAGCGCGTGAAGGAATCAGGACCCGGGCGAAAGTCACTGAAGACATCAATCGAACCGTTTGCGACCCGCGCGGCGACGATATCGCTATCGGCAAAGGGTAAATGGTCGGGCGCCAAGGTGGATAGAACGACATGGGCCGCGCCCAAAACTTCCCCGGGTAGGCCAGCCAGCCAGTCTTGCGGCAGAAGGTCTAAAGCTGTTGTCTCAAACATAAAGTCAGGCGTCGTGGGGCTGTCGCGAAACACAGTCCAAGTTGAGATTTCGGTATGTCGTTCCCACCGGAGCCGCCAAGTTCCCCCGTCCACCACGCACCAACGTGCATCGGGCCCCGGTTCAGACGTCCCAATTTTCCGACAAAGGGCCGCCATATGGGCGCGGTCGGCACCCACACCGCCCTCGCCCGACATGGTGGCAATCCGGGAAGCCAAATGAGGGGCTTGCACAGGGGTCGAGGGCCGGGCATGCGCTTCGGCGAGAAGAAGGTCCCGTTGCGGGTGAAACTTCCATTGTAAACCTTGCCGTCTCATGCTGTTCTTTCTCCCAAGACCCGCCTGAACGGTCGTGCCTGCCATCGGTAACAGGCTTGTCATGTCGTAGCTCTGGCGCGCTTGTCTCTGCCAGTATAGCGACAAGCCGGTGTTTTAGGTGGTCACGGGATGATAGTAGTGGAACAATCGAGAATCGCGGTGATGCGAATTGCACATGACCACACTGTGGACATGGTCGAAACACTTGCCACGTATGCCCCTGAGGGCTGCTTTGATTTTCCCTTGAGCCACACGGATCAGACCTGATGTACCAGAAGCCAAAGTGGAACCGTGAAGGGGTCAATTGGCCAAACCGTGACAGTAGTCGCTTCATTCAAGTCGGTAATCAGAAATGGCATTTGCAGACGATTGGCCAAGGCCCTCCGCTCTTGATGCTGCACGGCACAGGGTCGTCTTGTCATTCGTGGGCTGGCATCGTGCCCTTATTGGCTGCGCATTATACGTTGATTATGCCAGACCTACCCTGCCACGGCTTTACGCAAACACCGCCTGAAATTGGTCAGTCCCTCCCCGGTATGGCTGGTCTGCTCCGAGATTTACTTTCGGCGTTGGACATTAAGCCCGAGATCGTCATTGGGCATTCGGCCGGGGCGGCGATCGCAGCCGAAATGATATTAGCGGGCTATATTCACCCCCACGCCATTATTGCCATCAATGGCGCGTTCCAGCCCTTTAAAGGCTTAGCCGCCCTGCTTTTCCCGGTCGCTGCCCACGTCTTGGGTCTCAACCCGATTACCATTTATGCGGTCGCAGAAGGGGCTAAGGATCGCCGACGGATTGAGAGGCTGATGCGGAGCACCGGTTCAGTCATTCCCGATGATATGCTGGCGCGCTATCGTGACTTGTTTACAGCACCTGGCCATGTCGCAGGCTTGCTCGGCATGATGGCCAATTGGAACCTAGCCCCCTTAGTCAAGAATATGGCGAACCTAAAGACGCCATTATACCTCCTTTCAGGTTCCAAGGATGCGGCCGTGACGCCGGCTAGCGCACAAGCCCTATCCCAAACAGTGCCCAATGCCCGCTTTATCAACCTGCCGGAACTGGGCCATCTGGCGCATGAAGAAAATCCACACGCGGTTGCCGCTGCGGTATTGGCTGTTCTCGCGCCAGCTAAGACCTAAATCTATCCTGCCTGATGGCAAACAGGATTAAGCTATGGCTCGCCACATGGCCTGTGGCGTTCAGTTTGCATGAGGGCATGTGCAGGCCTTTGAGTTTCCTCTTTTTCTGGAGGCTCTAGGTCTTGCGTCTACTCAAATTGCGGGTTTAATTGTCCAATGAACTTTACAACAAGACCTTCCGATTTCGCCTCGGCCCGTGCTGACACCCGCCCACATGCCATCGTGATCGGCGCTGGCTTCGGAGGGCTGGCTGCCGCCATCCGCTTGGGGGCTAAAGGCTATCGTGTCAGTGTTTACGAAAAGCTCGATGGCCCAGGTGGTCGCGGCTATGTTTACCGCCAAGACGGCTTCACCTTCGATGCTGGCCCGACCATCATCACCGCACCCTTTATCTTTGAAGAGCTGTGGAACCTCTGTGGCAAGACCATGTCTGACCATGTGCAACTGCGCAGCATCGACCCGTTCTATAAGATCCGTTTTGATGATGGGACCGTCTTTGAAGCCACAGCCGATCTCGACGCGATGCGCAAGCAGATTGCCCGCTTTGAGCCGAACGACCTTGCAGGCTTTGATCGCTATATGGTGGCCAGTGAAGCGATTTATGATGAAGCCTTCACGAAATTGGTCGATCAGCCCTTTCATGAGCTATCCACCTTGTTCAAGTCCGCGCCCGATTTGATCCGGCTGGGCGGGTTTAGAACCGTTTATGGCAAGGTCTCGGAATTCTTTAAAAACGAGAAGCTGCGGGTAGCGTTCAGCTTCCATCCGCTGCTGATCGGCGGCAATCCGTTTGCCACAACTTCCTATTATTGCCTGATCGCCCATCTAGAGCGCACCTATGGCGTTCATTACGCTTTGGGCGGAACCGGAGCCTTGGTTAAGGGCATGGTCGACCTCGTCGAAGGTCACGGCAATGAGTTGATTTATGACTCCGAAATCGACGAGATTCTGACCGACAATGGCCGGGCGGCGGGGGTTCGTTTGGCAACGGGGGAAATCGTTGAGGCAGATCTCGTGGTTTCCAACGCGGATTTGGGCTGGACCTATTCTAAGCTCCTTCGCAATCAGCCGCGCAAGGTTTGGTCTGATGAGAAGATCGCGCGCGCCGATTATTCGATGAGTTTGTTTGTCTGGTATTTCGGGACCAATCGGAAGTTTGACGATTGTTATCAGCACACCATGGTGTTGGGGCCCCGTTATCAGGAGCTGTTGACCGATATCTTCACCAAAAAGAAGCTGGCCGAAGATTTCAGCCTCTATCTGCATCGCCCAACGGCAAACGATCCAAGCCTCGCCCCAGAAGGCTGTGATGCGTTCTATGTCTTGGCCCCGGTGCCGCATTTGGGCAGCGGTGTTGATTGGGCAAGTATGGCAGAGCCTTACCGCAAAAAGATCGAACAACGTCTGGCAGAAACAGTATTGCCCGGCCTGTCTGAGGCGATCATCTCGTCCCATATGCTTACACCGCAGGACTTTCAGGATCGCCTGTTATCAACCAATGGTGCAGCCTTTGGCATGGAACCTAAATTGTTTCAAAGCGCTTGGTTCAGGCCGCATAACATCAGCTCAGACGTACCGGGGCTCTATTTTGTCGGGGCTGGAACACATCCGGGCGCAGGGCTGCCAGGGGTGGTCTCGTCGGCCAAAGTGATTGATCGCCTGATCCCGCCAGCAGCTGCTTGGCCTACCAAAGTCAAAACAGCTTAGTCGATCAGAAAATCCGCTTGGAGGCGGGCGGCGGCTAGCCGCCCGGAAAGAGCTGCCATGGGGATGCCGGGGCCTGGATGAGCAGAACCTCCGGCGAGGTAAAGCCCCGCAATGCCGCTTCTGGCACCGGGCCGTTGGAAACTGGCCATCGGTCCGTGATTGGCCCGGCCATAGAGCGCACCCCCACTTGCTGGGAACAGCGCATTAAATCCCTGTGGCGTGGTGGCTTGTTCGTGATCGACAGATAGGCGCAGCCCACAATTGGCCATCATGCTCCAAGCGCTTTCCTTGGCTTGCGCTTCAGCGTCGGGGCCATAGGTTTGGCTGTCGCCATTGGCGGGCGCATTCATCAGGATCAACAGGCGTTCTGGCCGATCGGGTGGGGTGCAGGCATCGTCGCGGTCTTGCGCGCAAATATAGATCGTCGGGGCTTGCGGCGGCCGCTTCCGCGCGAAAACGTCTTGAAACTCCGCCTTATAATCATCGGAAAACAGGACTGTATGGTGCGCGAGATTCAGGCCGCTGGTCGTGGCGGTGGCACACCAAGTGATGGCAGACTGGGATCTTTGGGGCAACGCGACGGGCCTGGCCGCCGGGACTGCGTCGGGACCTAAGAGACCTCGGCCAAGGGCCGAGATGTCGCCATTGAACACGATGGCATCAGCTTGCATGGTCACACCGCTCGTCAGCGCAATACCGCTGACGCGGCCGTTGCGCGTCTCAATCCGTTCTACATCGGCTTGGAAATGGAACGTCACCCCTTGGCTGATGGCTAAGGACTCAAGCGCTTGTGCGACCTTGGCCATGCCGCCATCAACCCGCCACACGCCCTCTTGCTCCACATGGCTGACCAACATCAAAGTCGCCGGAGCGGCAAAGGGCGATGAGCCGCAATAGGTGGCATAGCGCCCGAACAATTGCTTCAGGCGGGGATCGCGGAAATAGGTCCCAAGTGCTCCCCACATCGTCTGATGCGGCGCTGTCTCCCACATCGCGCCCAATTTGTTGAAGCCAACGCGCGCAACCAATTCGATGGGGTTCGGTCGTTGGCTTGTGATAAAGGGGCCGCGCAAGGTCTCGTAGATTGAGGCGCTGCGCTTGCAAAAGGCCAGATAGCCTGCGGCATCAGCGGGCCCCGCGAAATCGCGAATGGCTTCCGCAGAGGCGTCGCGATCGGCAAACAGATCCAGATTGCCGCCCTGGCACCATGCGTGACGGGCTAGGATTGTCGCAGGCAACAAAGCAAGGTGATCATCGAGGGCAAAGCCCGCATCCTCAAACAGGCCATCAAAGACCCATTTCATCGTAAAGACAGTCGGCCCGCCGTCGATGGCTGTATCCCCAACAGGCACTTGGCGCATCTTGCCGCCAACCGCGGCAGCCCGCTCAACCACCTCAACTTGGTGGCCCAATCGGGCAAGGTCAATCGCCGCGGCAAGACCGCCCATCCCAGCGCCAATGACGATGACCTTCTTGGCCTTCACGAAGCCGCGCCTGCCGTCTGGTTTGCACGCGCTCGCAGGCTCAATCGGATTTGGTGGTGATGGTAGAGGATGATCGCAAGCCCGATCACCAAAGGAATGGCCCATAGGCCCGGGTGCAAAGCGATTGAGGGCATCACGCGAACCGCGCCAAAGGCTGCAAACGCCGTATAGACCGAAATGCCAGCCCCGACGATGGCCTTAACATGCTCCATCAAATAGACTTTTGGGCGAGGGGAAGGGTTCAGCATAAAGAATAAATTGGTGCCAGCCGTCGCAAAGCCAATGATGGACATGCCCACCATCAGATATTGGCCAATCAAAACACCCTCAACAGCGCAGGCAAAGGCAGCAGCAATCAGAATGGGCTGCAGCGCAAGGTTAAGACCACGACGGTTAGCCGCATGATTGGCCTTATTCTTGATCGTCTGAAGACCATACCAAGCAAGATTGATGGTCAGGATCGCCAAGTAAAGCATCATGACACCAAAAATTCCCCTTACAAAAACCGGGTCCTTCAGGTGCGGGTGGGTCCCCAAGGGGTCGATTAAGGTGCAAATGCTCAATAACAGGGCCACAGAGCCTGCGGCCAAAATCGACCATGCAAAAACTTTACCCCACAGCCGGTGATTACGATTACCCTTCTTACCCAGAACCGGGATCCAAAAGCTGACCAGTCCAACCGTTCCAAACACAATGTGGATGGCAACCAACGTGTGAAACAAGGTAAGCATCACTGTCTATCCAGTCGAAAGCGTCTAGCGGGCTGGACATAGTGACGCGTCAAGCGGTAGGCTTCAAGGGGTTGAGCGCGGCTTTTTGCGGAGCGATCAAAATGAGTGGGTTGAGGTAGAAGGGTGTTGGTGGACGAACTTCACGCTCTAGGCGCGGTCTATACCCCTCCTCGGCCAGCGCCTATGGGGCCATTGGCCAGCTTGATCCGGGTGATCCGACAAGGCGATGGGGATCTGTTGAGCCTGATGCCAGCCGATGCTTACTTGTTGCCGATGGGGCCGCTGGGTTATTCGCGTCGCTCCATCCAGATTGTGAATGACCCGGCTTTGACCAAGCCTATTTTGGCCGATCCCGAGGATATCTTTCCCAAGAATGATTTAATGGTTGGCGCACTGACCCCCTTGGTGGGCGACAGCATGTTTGTGTCCAGCGGGTCCTTGTGGCGTCAACAAAGGCGGATGATTGATCCGGCCTTCTCGCACATCCGACTGGCTAAAGCCTTTCCGTCTATGGTCGGTGCCTTGGATGATTTTGAGGCCCGTCTGCAGGCTGCCGCCAAATCGGGGCAGGAAATGTCACTCGACCTCGCCATGGGTCAACTAACAGCCGATATCATTTGCCGCACCGTTTTTTCGGCTTCCCTTGCCAATGACACCGCACGGGATGTGTTTGAGTCCTTCGCCTTCTTCGAACGCAGTGTCGCCCATGTTGAATTGGTGCGCCTCATCTTCGGCAAGCCCTTTGATGATATCCCTCAACGCGCCGATGTTTTGGAGGCTTGCGCAAGGATTCGCGGTCATATCGGCCGCCTACTCGACAGCCATTTAGAGGCTGGTGCTCAATTTGATGATATCGCCGCAGCCGTGATTGCCGCGCGCGATCTTGAGACCGACACCCGCTTCATCCGCGAGGAGCTCATCGACCAATTGGGGGTGTTCTTCTTGGCCGGCCATGAAACAACCGCCAGCGCTTTGACATGGGCGTTCTTCATTGCTGCCATGCAGCCAGCTGTGGCAGATAAGGTTCACGCAGAGGCCATGGCAGTTGCAGGCTCTGGCCCGATTGAGTTCGACCATGTGAAGCGGCTGACTTATGCCCGCAATGTGTTCAAAGAGGCGTTGCGCCTCTATCCACCCATCACGTTCATCCCAAGGGTGGCAGCGCGCTCGACCACGATCGGAACAAAACACATCAAGCGCGGAACTATGGTGATGATTGCGCCGTGGGCCGTGCATCGCCATCAGGCCTTGTGGCCAAATCCTGATGTGTTCGATCCAGACCGCTTTTTGCCAGAGCGGGAGCATGAAATTGTGTCAGGCTCTTATATCCCATTTGGAGCTGGCCCGCGTGTTTGTGTCGGCGCAGCCTTTGCCACCACCGAAGCAACGCTGATCCTTGCACGCATTTTGCGGACCTATCGCATTGACGTGCAGCAGCCAGAACTTGTGCGCCCTGTGGCCCGGCTGACGACACGTCCAGCCCAAGAAGTCATGATTAAAGTTTCGGTGCGGGCATGAGCAAAACCGTCTTGCTGACCATTGGACGCCTGCCCAAAGCCTTGGATTTTGCGCGATCCTTTAAGGCCGCTGGCTGGCGCGTTCTGGTGGCAGAGCCCTTCAAGTCGCACCTAACTGGGGCGTCGAAGTGTGTGGATCAGTGTATTCAGGTGCCGCCGCCATCAAAGGGTAAAGAAGCCTATCTGACGGCACTTTTGCGCGTGATCGAGGATGAGGCGGTAGATCTGGTCCTGCCCTTATCAGAGGAAACCATGCATGTGGCGCATTTAGCGGGGCGACTGCCCGCGCGTACCCGCCTCTATGCTCCGCCGGTTGACCGCCTTTTGGCGCTTCACGATAAGGCGCGCTTTCCCGGGCGCGCGCGCGATTATGGCTTGAACGTACCCGAGACAGCTCTCATCGAAAGTCCTGAAGCCCAAGCAATTGCCCATGGCCATGATTTTGTCATCAAGCCAATTTTCTCGTGCTCTGGCCGAGCGGTTAGCTTGCATGCGGCGGGCACGTCCTTGATCGGCATTGCCGCGACCTTAACCGAGCCCGCTGTCGTGCAAATCCAGCTCAAGGGCAAACAATATAGCACTTTTGCTTTTGCTCGGGCCGGTGAAGTCTTGGTCAATGTCATCTATCAAGGGGCCGTGATGACCGGCAGCGTCGCCGTCGCCTTCCAGCGCGTCGACCTTCCGGCGATCCAAGAATGGGTCGCAACCTTTGTGAAACGTGAAAATCATACCGGCTTCATCTCGTTTGACTTCTTTGTTGATGAGGCAGGTAAAGCGTGGGCGATTGAATGCAATCCACGTGTGACCAGTGGCGTTCATTTCATTGAGACCGAAGATTTGGCCCCAGCCATCTTGGAGCCGGGCGTCAAACTGATCCGGCTCAAGCAGACCACACTGATGCAGCAATTCTACCCGACCTTAACAGAAGTGCAGGCGGCGATGTTCAAAGGACCGCAGTTTTGGGAGCGCTTAAAAGTGCTGCGCACCGCCCAAGATGTAACGTGGGATGCCCGTGACCCTATGCCCTTTATCACCATGCCGATCACCGCGTTCTCAATCATCGCCATGTCGATCCGGCAACAACAAACTTTCGGCCAAGTCTCTACCCAAGATATATCGTGGTTCGAGGGTGCGTGTTTGGAGGCGGGCTAATGGCGTGCTTGCCTAGATTTTCAGTCCATGATTAGCTGGAGGAAATAGGTCTTGAACCTTTGTGAACAGATCGGATGGGCATGCTGAGTTTCGCGGCCGAAAGTTTAGATAGGATTGAGCCCATGGCTGGGCCCCCTACCTATGCCACCCCGTCAGATCGAGTGGCGTGCCGTGACCTTATTAAAACTGGGTCACACTCGTTTTACTCTGCGTCGTTGCTGCTACCCGAGGCGCTGCGTGAAGCGGCCTATGCGCTTTATGGCTTCTGCCGTTTGTCTGATGATGCTGTTGATGTGGAGAATGGCCAAGGTGACGCGATTGCGCGCCTGCGCGGGCGCCTCGATGGCGTTTATTCGGGCCGTCCCCAGACCGAAGCCGCCGACCGCTGCCTTGCCGATGTCGTGCGTGCCTATGGTATTCCGCGCGCCGTATTTGATGCGTTGTTGGAGGGCTTTGAATGGGATGTCGCAGAGCGCACCTATGAAACCTTGACCGATGTTGAAGACTATGGGGAGCGCGTCGCAGGATCTGTTGGTGCCATGATGGCTGCCTTAATGGATGTGCGTGGTGCCGCCATGGTTGAGCGCGCCTGTGATCTCGGCGTCGCCATGCAATTGACCAATATTGCGCGCGACATCGGTGAAGATGCCCGGCAAGGCAGGCTCTATATCCCGCGTGCTTGGCTGCGAGAAGTAGGGATTGATCCTGAATCCTGGCTCGCCCAACCAGATTTTTCGCCAGCGATTGCTGTTTTGACGGAGCGCTTATTGGCGCGCGCAGAAGAGCTCTACCGCCGTGCGGACCAAGCCATCGCGCGCCTGCCTGCAACCGTTCGCCCGGCCATTTATGCTGCCCGCTTGCTGTACGCTGAAATCGGCGAAGTCATTCGTGCTCAGGGCTATGATTCAGTCTCCAAGCGCGCCAGCACCACAGCTGCCCGCAAGGCGTGGCTGGTTGGGGCAGCGATGCAGCGGGCGGCGCGTCCGGCGCCTAAAGGCGAGTTGTCGGTCGCCCGTGGCGTCGGCAGACCGTTGGTGGCGGCGATTGTTCAGTCCCCGCCAGGCTTTGGGCCAGCGAACAAACGCAAGCAAAGTGTGACGGACGATCTCAATTGGGTCATGGATCTATTCTCGGACCTTGAAATGCGTGATCGAACAGGGAGCCGTAGCCGATGACATTCAATCCTCTGATCTTGGAAGTTTTTTTCGGCGTTGCGATTTTAGGCTTTGCCATCTGGCAGATCATTTCGTTATCACCGAAAAGGATCGCAGCCGAGGAAGCCAAAAAGCAGGCCGCGGCGGAAAAAGCGGCTTTAGAAAATCCAACTTCAAAAGAATCTTCTGGGCATCCGGAAGGGTAACATGGCCCGGACGATCGGCATTTTCAGCCGATCAAGGTTCAAGGTTTCATGCATCATCAGGACGCTCTCGCCCTCAAGTTGGCTTTGTAGCGCAGAGCGGGCATAAAATGGCGTATCCTCCAACGTCTTAATCACGCGAGCAGGTGCCGGTCCATCAGACCAAGCTTCGCGATCAATACCCCAAAAGGTTCCGCCCAGCCGCATTTGCGGGGTTGGGGTTGATTCCGAAACTGTCCCATCATGGCCTACTTTCAGGAATGTCGCGCGTCTTGGCCCAGATCGATTGGTAACGTCATAGAACAGCCGCAAGTCGTCGCCGCGGTGGGCCCGCCCCCAATGCCAATGCGCAAAGGCCCTTTCCAAAGGTTCTTGCCCGGCATTGCTGTCGAAATAACCGTCGCCCGACCAAGACAGGTCTGGGCTGTCAAAGCTAAGTTCAACGCGGGCTTTGGGCGCGAGGGGGCGCCATGAATGTCGACCATTGAGATCGAGGTCAAAGCTGGCCTGCGTCTCAACTTCAGGAATCAGCCGGATACGACCCTTGAGGCGCGACGGAATAGGTACGCAGACTTCAAAGATATCCACCACCAATTCGCCGCCTGTATACTGAAGAGAACTGGGTCCAACGGCAAAGTGGTGCGCACTACGATCTAACTGATCTGCCCGCCTTTCGGTCATGGCCCAATGGCCTCCTGCTCCGTCCAATCGGTAGAGGGCCACATTGATCGCACAATGGTCGAACGGATTTTTCCAGCCAGACCAAGCATAATAAGGGGAAAACACGCTACCGATGAAGGCAATCAAGGTTATCCCATACTTGCCATCGTCACTTACCGCATCCAGATACCACCAAATATAGCCACCATCGCTGCCCACGGGGGCAGTGAAATTAGGGCCGCGGAGGCTTTGATCAGGAGACAGCTGCACCATTAGGACGTTAGTTCCATGCAAAACCGTTAAAAAGTCAATTGACCTAGACGCTAACATGTGTCCAAATCGTATGACAGATTGAGGTTGGAGAGCGAAATATGTCGCATACAGCACGGATTGAGCGGGCTTTGGAAGCCGCCGTAGCCATGGGTCAGGCGGATGATGCAGCGCCTGGATTGGCAGCTGCCTTGCGTTATGCCGTTTTCCCGGGTGGTGCGCGGGTGCGCCCGCAACTTTGCTTGGCTGTCTCTGCCGCTTGTGGCGGCTCAAATCCTGATCTCGCTGATGCCGCTGCGGCCTCGATTGAACTTCTGCATTGTGCGTCTTTGGTCCACGACGATTTACCCTGCTTTGATGATGCTGACCTTCGGCGCGGCAAGCCAACCGTGCATGCGAAGTTTGGTGTACCCTTGGCGCTTTTGACCGGCGACGCCTTGATCGTGATGGCCTTTGAGGTTCTGGCGCGCGCTGGCGTGCAAGACCCCGCCAGACTGCCGGGCTTGATTTCCTGCATCGCGCGCGGTGTTGGTGCGCCCTACGGAATTGTGGCTGGCCAAGCGTGGGAGTGTGAGACTTCAGCTCCCTTTGACGCCTATCATCAGGCCAAAACAGGTGCTTTGTTTGTTGCGGCAACTACGGCCGGCGCTTTGGCTGCGGGGGCCGACCCCGCGCCGTGGCGGGCCTTGGGTGAAGGCTTGGGTGCTGCCTATCAGGTGGCCGATGATTTGTTGGACGCACTGGGTGACTGCGAGGAATCTGGCAAAACAAGTGGCCGCGATCATGCGCTGCAACGGCCAAGTGCTGTCACCTCGCTCGGCGTACATGGCGCTGTGGCCTTGCTGGAATCGCATTTGGATCGTGCGGCCCAATCCATTCCAGAGTGTGCCGGGGCCAAAGCCCTTCGCGAGACAGTTCGGGTTCAGGCCACACGCCTTGTGCCAAAGCAACTTGCCCGCAGCGCTGCCTAGATATCCATGATACCGCGCTCCTGGCTTGATGCTTGGACAGCATGGCGCAATCGCTTGGTTTCCAGTCCAAGCTTTCAGCGCTGGGCTGCTGGGTTCTTTCTGACCCGTCCAATCGCGCACCAAAGCGCTGATCGTCTGTTTGGGCTGGTGGCTGGCTTTGTTTATTCTCAAGTTTTGCTCGCTTGCGTGCAATTGCGCTTGCCTGAAACGCTCGCCGAAGGCCCAAAGACAACCCAAGCTTTGGCAGACGCAATGGATCTGCCACTCGAGTCTGCCGCGCGGCTTTTGTTGGCGGCTCAATCCCTTGATTTAGTCGAAATGGCAGGCCCAGATCGTTACGCGCTTGGCATGCAGGGGGCGGCGCTTCTCGGCAATGCCGGTCTGGGCGATATGATCCGCCATCATGCCCTGTTTTACGCCGACCTTGCCGACCCCGTTGCCTTGTTGAAGCAAGGCGGCGGGCAGGGGCAATTGGCCTCCTTTTGGCCCTATGCCGCATATGATCGACCCGACCAGACCCAAGCAGATGCAATCTCACCCTATTCGGCCTTGATGGGCGCGACCCAACCCATGATTGCTAGCGACATTTTGGCTGCCTACCCATTGACCCAACATCAGGTCCTTATGGATGTTGGTGGGGGTGAGGGGGCATTTGCCTTAGCGGCCGCACATCACGCGCCCCATGTGCAGGTGCGTGTGTTCGACTTGCCTGCTGTGGCTGACCGGGCGCGCGCAGCGTTTGATATGCGCCATTTGGGAGATCGGGCGCAGGCGATTGGCGGCAACTTTCTCGATGGCGTTCTGCCAAAGGGCGCTGACGTTATCTCCCTTGTCCGAATTCTGCACGACCATGATGATGCGACGGTGATGAAGCTTCTGTGCGCTGCCCGCGCTGCGCTGCCGCCAAAAGGTGTCTTGATGATTGCGGAGCCGATGTCCGCTTTTCCAACGCGAGACCCGATGGCTGAGGCCTATTTTGGCTTCTATTTGATGGCAATGGGTCGGGGTCGAGCCCGCACACCCGCTGAAATTAGTGCCATGGCACGCGCAGCTGGCTTTAGCCGCATCGTGAACAAACCGACCAGAACCCCAATGTTGGTCCGTGTCTTAATCGCCCATCCCTGATCGATTCGCGGTAAAATCGGCATTTTTTGCGCTTTTTTGCCCAAAAACTTTCCCTCAGTGAAGGCTACGATTTTGCGTCAGTTTCAATTGACATATCTAATCGTCCAATTAGAGTGACACTCTAGAAGAATGAATGTGGACACCGCATTCATCAAGGAAAACGTTGGCATGGAAACTTTGGCCGTTGTTTTGGAGGCACCTGAGAAGCTCTCGCTGAAAACGCTTGAGCTTAAGGATGCTGGCCGTGACGACGTCATAGTGGATGTTGACTTCAGCGGGATCAGTACGGGCACCGAGCGTCTGTTATGGAGCGGGCGGATGCCGCCATTCCCCGGCATGGGCTATCCCCTCGTGCCAGGTTATGAATCAGTTGGTCGCGTTGTGGACGCTGGTGCGGACGCAAAAGATCGCGTCGGGCAAACCGTCTTTATTCCAGGCTCAACTGGCTTCATCGGTGCGCGCGGTCTGTTCGGCGGTGCTGCTAAGCGCCTGATTGCACCCAGCGCGCGGGTCATTCCAATTCACGAGTCCTTGGCCAGCCGGGGTGTTCTCATTGCGCTGGCCGCGACCGCTCGTCACGCAATTGCTGACGGGGCGCTGCCGCCCGAGCTCATCATCGGCCATGGCGTTTTGGGTCGGCTATTGGCGCGTATCGTTGTGGCCGAAGGCTATCCGGCGCCTGTGGTGTGGGAAACCAATCCTGACCGACATGGCGGTGCGGTGGGCTATGGCGTTTGTGATCCTTCCGATGATGATCGTCGCGATTACCGCGTCATTCTCGACGCCAGCGGCGCAGGCACTTTGATTGACAGCTGGATCGGGCGTCTCGCCCGTGGCGGCGAGATTGTTTTGGCGGGCTTTTACGATCAACCGATCAGCTTTGCCTTCCCCCCTGCTTTCATGCGCGAGGCGCGTATTCGCATCGCCGCAGAATGGACCCCGGCCGACTTGGCCGCGACGCTAGAGCTTGTTTCAGATGGTCGTCTGTCGCTCGACGGACTCATCACCCACGAAGCCGAAGCCGAAGGTGCCGCCGGCGCCTACAGGACCGCATTTTCCGATGCGGCCTGTCTCAAGATGATTTTGGACTGGAGAGGTTGCGCATGACCGTTACGCTGTTGGATAGACGTGCTCTGGTAGAAGAGGCTTCTCAGGAGCCTGATCCCGTTCACACGGGCGAAGTTACCAAAGAGACCCAAGTTATCGCGATTTATGGCAAGGGCGGCAGCGGCAAGAGTTTTGCCCTCTCCAACCTCAGCTATATGATGGCGCAACAGGGCAAACGTGTCCTTCTGATCGGGTGCGATCCTAAATCTGATACCACTTCGCTTTTGTTTGGCGGCAAGTCTTGTCCAACCATCATTGAAACCTCGGCTAAGAAGAAGCTGGCCGGCGAAGAGGTGAAAATCGAAGATGTTTGCTTTGTTCGGGATGGCGTTTTCGCCATGGAACTGGGCGGACCCGAAGTCGGGCGCGGCTGCGGCGGTCGGGGCATTATTCATGGGTTTGAGTTGCTCGAAAAACTCGGTTTCCATGATTGGGGTTTTGACTATGTTCTCCTAGACTTCTTGGGAGACGTGGTGTGCGGCGGCTTTGGCCTGCCGATCGCCCGCGACATGTGTCAGAAAGTGATCGTGGTTGGCTCAAACGACCTGCAATCGCTCTATGTCGCAAATAACGTCTGCTCGGCCGTGGAATATTTCCGCAAATTGGGCGGCAATGTCGGCGTAGCCGGCATGTTGATCAATAAGGATGATGGTACCGGCGAGGCGCATGCCTTCGCAAAGGCCGTCGGCATTCCTGTTCTTTCTGCTATTCCTGCGGATGAAGATATTCGCCGGAAATCAGCTAATTATCAGATCATTGGCACGCCGGGCGACACGTGGGGTCCCTTGTTTGAAGAATTGGCCCTGAATGTGGCCACGGCACCGCCGGTTCGCCCAACACCGCTCAGCCAAGACGGTTTGTTGGGCTTGTTCTCGCCCGATCAGACTGGTGGCGATTTCGTCCTGCGTCCAGCTACCCAAGCCGACATGCGCGGTGGCGTGTTTGCTGAAAAGCCAACGCTGGAGGTGGTCTATGACACGGTGTAACCAGCGATGACCGACTACCACGCTACCTTCCAACCGCCGCCGGATGATGTGCCTGCTTCCTTAGATCAAGCAGGGCAAGGATGTCATGCAGGGGCAGAAACCATGGCCGCGGCTGCTAAGGCAGCAGGTAAGTCTGAGATTCTCGACCTCTATGCGGTCGATTATCCAAAAGGCCCACACGACCAACCACAAAGCATGTGCCCGGCTTTCGGGTCCTTACGCGTTGGGCTTCGTATGCGGCGCACCGCAACCGTTTTGTCAGGGTCAGCTTGTTGCGTTTATGGCCTGACCTTTACCTCGCACTTCTATGGCGCGCGTCGCAGCGTTGGTTATGTGCCGTTCAGCTCAGAGACTTTGGTCACGGGTAAGCTGTTTGAGGACATTCGCGATGCGGTGTTTGAACTTGCAGACCCTGCACTCTACGACACCATCGTTGTAACCAATTTGTGCGTGCCGACCGCTTCGGGCGTGCCGCTGCAATTGTTGCCAAAAGAGATCAATGGTGTGCGCATCATTGGCATTGATGTGCCAGGCTTTGGCATTCCAACCCATGCAGAAGCCAAGGATGTGCTGGCTGGGGCCATGTTGCGCTATGCCCGCACAGAGGCCGAAGCAGGGCCTGTTCAGGCCCCTCAAAATCTCTCGAAGGATCGGCCAACCATCGCGCTTTTGGGCGAGATGTTCCCTGCAGACCCTGTCGGCATTGGCATGATGCTTGAGCCTTTAGGCTTGGCCGCTGGCCCTGTTGTCCCAACACGTGAATGGCGTGAGCTTTATGCCGCCCTAGATTGCGCTGCTGTTGCCGCGATCCACCCCTTCTATACGGCAAGTGTCAGAGAGTTTCAGACAGCAGGTCGCAAGATCGTCGGCTCTGCCCCTGTCGGTCGCGACGGCACGGCCGCTTGGCTCGACGCCATTGGCGAGGCTTGCGGCATTGCCCAAGCCAAGGTCGACTTTGCCAAGAACCGCTTTTTGCCAGCCATAAAGGCCGCTTTGTTGACAGCGCCTATCAAGGGTCGTCTGACAGTGTCGGGCTATGAAGGGTCAGAACTTTTGGTCGCGCGCCTGTTGATCGAGAGTGGTGCCGAAGTGGCCTATGTCGGCACAGCGTGTCCGCGTACGCCCTGGTCAGAGCCTGATCGGGAGTGGCTCGAAAGCAAAGGCGTGCTGGTTCAATATCGTGCTTCATTGGAGCAAGACATTGCAGCGGTTGACGCCATTCGCCCAGACCTCGCCATTGGCACAACGCCGGTGGTGCAACATGCCAAGCAACTGTCGATCCCTGCACTTTACTTCACCAATCTGATCTCTGCTCGGCCTCTTATGGGACCGGCAGGTGCAGGGTCACTGGCGACCGTGATCAACGCCGCTTTGGCCAATCGCGCCCGATTTGAAAAGATGACGGCCTTTTTTGACGGCGTCGGTTCACATGACACGGCCGGTGTCTGGGAAGACACCCCGGTCGAGCGTCCTGAGTTTAAAGCCAAATATGCCAAAGCCTTAGCCGCAACGCGCGCAGCAGAGGAGGCCGTGGGAACATGACCCTAGTGCTCGATCACGACCGTGCCGGTGGCTATTGGGGCGCTGTTTATGCCTTTACAGCCATCAAGGGCCTGCAGGTAATTATCGATGGGCCGGTTGGGTGTGAAAACCTGCCTGTTACCTCGGTCCTGCATTACACCGACGCATTGCCACCGCATGAATTGCCGATTGTCGTCACAGGCCTTGGCGAGGAAGAACTAGGCCAAACCGGCACCGAGGAAGCAATGAAGCGGGCCTGGAAGGCGCTTGACCCGCATTTGCCCGCTGTGGTCGTGACGGGCTCGATCGCGGAAATGATCGGTGGCGGGGTGACGCCAGAGGGCACGAACATTCAGCGCTTCCTGCCGCGCACGATCGATGAAGATCAATGGCAAAGTGCGGATCGTGCGCTCACTTGGCTCTGGACTAATTTCGGCACCAAAAAAGTGCCTAAGCTCAAGCCCCGTAAAGAAGGTGCAAAGCCCAAGGTCAATATCATTGGCCCAGCCTATGGCATGTTCAATCTACCGTCCGACTTGGCCGAAATTCGCCGCTTGATCGAGGGCATTGGCGCAGAAGTCGGGATGGTGTTCCCGTTGGGCTCCCACCTCGCAGATGTGAAGCGACTGGCGGAAGCCGAAGTTAATGTGTGCATGTATCGTGAGTTCGGACGCAATCTCTGCGAAACGCTCGAACGGCCGTATTTGCAGGCCCCGATTGGTCTTGAATCGACGACATTGTTCTTGCGCAAGCTGGGCGAAATTACGGGTCTGGATCCAGAACCCTTCATCGCCAAAGAAAAGCACACCACAATCAAGCCGATATGGGATTTGTGGCGTTCGGTCACGCAAGACTTCTTTGGTACGGCTAGCTTCGCCATAGTCGCCAATGAGACCTATGCGCGGGGGGTTCGCAATTTCCTCGAGACCGATATGGGTCTTCCGTGCACGTTCTCCTTCGGCAGACGTGCAGGCGTTAAGCCTGACAATCAAGCCGTTCTGGAAGCTTTAAAGACCAGTCCACCTTTGATCCTATTCGGCAGCGTGAATGAGCGAATGTATATGGCCGAGCTTGGCTCACGGGCTTGCTTCATTCCGGCTAGCTTCCCGGGGGCCATCATCCGCCGCCATATCGGAACCCCCTTCATGGGTTATTCTGGCGCGACTTATCTTATCCAAGAAGTGTGCAATGCGCTGTTCGACGCCTTGTTCCACATTCTGCCGCTCGCTGGGCAAATGGATAAAGTTGAAGCGACACCTGCGCGGCGCCATGTCGAGCTATCTTGGGATGATGATGCCAAGGCCGCGCTTGATGCGATTGTCGATAGGCAACCGGTCCTGGTCCGCATTTCTGCGGCTAAGCGCCTGCGAGATAGCGCAGAACGGGCCGCCCGCCTTGCCGGCGAAACAAATGTTGCTCTGGAGCGCGTGACGCGCACCCAGCAAGAAATGGCGTGAGGTCGGATCATGTATGCCTCGATCTCCAACGCTCAACAAACTCTCCGCCGGCTTTCGACCAGCGGAATGACACTTTCGGCTTGCCTTGCGCGAGCCTTCCAAGCCGCCGCGCCGTTTTGCGACGCGACTGGCCCAGTTGTGGGGGCTCACCACAGCAATAGCCGTTCCAACATATGGAGGGTAATTAATGGCTAATGACTCAAACTCAGGCTCGTTGAGCGGTCTGACCAGCAATGAAGCGAAGGAATTCCATCGTATCTTCATGGGTGGTTTTGCTGCGTTCTTCGCCGCCTCATTTGTCGCTCACATCCTGATTTGGATGTGGCGTCCGTGGTTCTAGGAAGGGAGATAGATCATGTATCGCATTTGGCTTCTATTTGATCCACGTCGCCTGTTGGTGGCACTCATGACCGTTATGGCAACCATGGTTATGCTCATGCATTTCCTGATGCTCAGCACCACACGGTACAACTTCCTTGAAGTTAATGAGCCGCCTGCTGCTGCAGCACCAGCTGCCTCTTTACAGAGCTCAGCTCCGTCTCACGGCTGAGCTAACCAAAAATGCGCTTGCGGGCCTCGCTGTTCGCACGCGTGGGTAGGTGCAGACGACCGACAATCAAGGTCGTCTGCTCCCACTGTCGCTTTTTGCACGAATTCGCTGACGTGTTGATTTCAGCGAGCAAGGGAGGACGCAAATCATGGCCTTGCTGAGTTTTGAACGCAAATATCGTGTTCGAGGTGGGACGCTGGTTGGCGGCGACCTCTTCGACTTTTGGGTGGGGCCCTTTTATGTAGGGTTCTTCGGAGTGACCGCGATTTTCTTCTCGGCGCTTGGCACCGCCTTGATTCTTTATGGCGCAGCCATCGGCCCGACTTGGAATGTGTGGCTGATCGACATTCGACCGCCCGCTGAAAGCTATGGACTAGGCCTGGCACCCATGAAACAAGGTGGTCTGTGGCAAGTCATTACAATCTGCGCAATTGGTGCATTTTCCTCTTGGGCGCTGCGCGAAGTTGAGATTGCTCGAAAGCTTGGCATGGGGCTCCACGTTCCATTTGCATTTGGCTTTGCGATCCTTGCCTATGTCACATTGCAAGTTTTCCGTCCGGTTCTCATGGGTTCTTGGAGCCATGCTTTCCCATATGGCATCTTTACGCACTTGGACTGGGTTTCCAACGTCGGCTACCAATACATCAATTTCCATTACAATCCGGTCCACATGGTGGCGGTCACTTTCTTCTTCGTGAACACCTTTGCTTTGGCATTACATGGATCACTGATCCTGTCCGCCACCAATCCCGGCGAAGGCGAAGTGGTCAAAACCCCGGAGCATGAAGACACATTCTTCCGCGATGTTCTTGGCTATTCCATCGGCACCCTTGGGATTCACCGCTTGGGCCTGTTTTTGGCACTTTCGGCAGTCTTCTGGAGTGCGGTGTGTATCATCATCAGCGGTCCAGTCTGGTCGCTCGGTTGGCCCGAGTGGTGGGACATGTGGCTTAAACTCCCAATTTGGGGCTAATAGGCAGGAGCACGCAAAATGGCTGGCTATCAAAACATCTTTACACAAGTCCAGGTCCGAGGACCTGCAGAACTTGGCGTTCCTTTGCCTAAGGGCAGTTTGGAGCGCGACGGCGAAGGCTTTATTGGCATCTCCCGCTTGCTCGGCAAGATCGGCAATGCCCAATTAGGGCCAATCTACTTAGGCTGGACAGGTACGGCATCGCTGAGCTTTGGCTTCCTTGCCTTATTTATCATCGGCATGAACATGTTCGCCTCGGTCGATTACAACATCGTGGAGTTCATCCGACAATTGCCGTGGCTTTCCTTGAACCCACCGCCACCGGAACAAGGCTTCAATATTATGCCACCTCTTGATCAAGGGGGCTGGTTCGTGATTACCGGCTTCTTCTTCACGATCTCGGTGGTGTTATGGTGGGTCCGCACATACAATCGTGCTAGGGCGCTCGGTCTTGGCACGCACGTCGCTTGGGCCTTTGCCTCTGCGATTTGGTTGTTCCTCGTGCTGGGCTTCATTCGTCCTATGCTCATGGGCAGCTGGAGTGAAGCGGTGCCATATGGGATCTTCAGCCATTTGGATTGGACTGGGGCTTTCTCCATCACCTATGGCAACCTGTTCTACAACCCGTTCCATTGTCTCTCGATTGTCTTCCTCTATGGGTCGGCTCTCTTGTTTGCGATGCATGGGGCGACCATTCTTGCCGTCAGCCGCTATGGCGGTGAGCGTGAAATTGAGCAGATCACCGATCGCGGTACGGCTTCTGAACGGGCCGCATTGTTCTGGCGCTGGACCATGGGCTTCAATGCCTCGATGGAATCCATCCACCGCTGGGCTTGGTGGTTCGCCGTTTTGACCACCCTCACCGGCGGCATCGGTATCTTGTTGACCGGGACAGTCGTCAGCGACTGGTATGGCTGGGCTGAAGTCCACAATTACGCCCCACCTCGCTAATTGAACTCTTTTGATTGGGGTCAATGCCGGTGCATTGGCCCCAATTGCCCCCAACTCTAGGCCAAGTTCACGCTGAGCCCAGATGGTGGCTCCAAAACAAGCTGGTTGCCCTCGCACCACCCTAAACGCAACACTCGCCTTAGAAGGAAGCAGGCCATGCGCGAAACCCCGCTCTTGGATACGATCCACGCCCCGGCAGACATGCGGTTTCTCGAGCGAGAGCAACTGACCCAATTGGCTGGCGAAGTTCGCGACACCATGATTGATGCGGTGTCCGTAACCGGTGGTCACCTTGGCGCTGGCTTGGGCGTGGTTGAGCTGACCGTTGCTTTACATCATGTTTTTGACACCCCCAACGATATTGTGATCTGGGATGTAGGCCATCAGGCTTACCCCCATAAGATCCTCACAGGCCGCCGCGACCGTATTCGTACCTTGCGTCAAGCCAATGGCTTATCTGGTTTTACCAAGCGTTCGGAAAGTGTTTATGACCCGTTTGGCGCAGCCCATGCTGCGACATCGATCTCTGCGGCGCTCGGATTTTGTGTCGCGCGTGATTTGAAGGGCGACAACAACCACGTTATCGCCGTGATCGGCGATGGCTCTATGACGGCCGGTATGGCGTATGAGGCGATGAATATTGCCGCTTCTTCAACCAAGCGGTTGATCGTCATCTTGAACGACAATGATATGTCGATAGCGCCGCCGGTTGGCGCAATGAGCAATTACTTCGCGCGCCTCTTGTCCGGGCGGTCGTTCTTATCGCTGCGCAAAGCCGCCAAAAAGATGATTGAAGTCTGGCCCTTGCCACTCGCGGATGCTGCGCGCAAAGCAGATGAATATGCTCGCGGTATGGTCCAGGGTGGTACCTTCTTTGAAGAGCTTGGCTTCCACTATATAGGCGTGGTTGATGGTCACGACCTTGATACACTTGTGCCAATTCTGCGTAATGCGAGCGAAATCGACCATAAACCCGTGTTGGTTCACGTCCGCACCCAAAAGGGTATGGGCTACGCCCCGGCCGAAAGCGCAGCGGATAAATACCACGGCGTTTCGAAGTTCAACGTTATCACGGGTGAACAACAAAAGGCCCCAGCGGGTCCGCCAACCTATACCAAGGTGTTTGGCGATTCCTTGGTGCATGAAGCGCGCAAAGATTCTCGCGTTGTAGCCATCACGGCTGCCATGCCCACGGGCACGGGCCTAGACGTGTTTGAAGCCGCGTTCCCTGATCGCATGTTCGACGTTGGGATTGCCGAGCAACACGCCGTTACCTTTGCGGCAGGCCTTGCAGCGGATGGTATGAAGCCTTTTGCCGCAATCTATTCCACATTCCTGCAACGCGGTTATGATCAAGTCGTTCATGACGTGGCGATTCAGAAACTGCCAGTTCGCTTTGCCATCGACCGCGCTGGCCTAGTGGGGGCAGATGGGGCAACCCATGCTGGTTCGTTTGACATTGGCTTTCTGGGTGCGCTTCCCGGCTTTGTGCTGATGGGGGCCGCTGATGAAGTCGAACTGGCTCGCATGGTTGCAACTTGCGCTGCTTATGACGAAGGCCCAAGTGGCGTGCGTTATCCGCGGGGTGAGGCGTTGGGTCTGGCTCTGCCGGCAGACCCTGCACCTTTAGAAATTGGCAAAGGTCGCATCCTGCGTGAAGGTACAAAGATTGCGCTCCTGTCCTTCGGGGCACGGCTTGGTGACACGTTGCGCGCAGCTGATCGCCTCAATGCGATGGGCTTGTCGACAACAGTGGCAGATGCACGCTTTGCGAAGCCGATTGATGAAGATCTGGTTCGTCGTCTCGCACGTGAACATGAAGTTCTGTTGACGATCGAAGAAGGTGCTGTGGGTGGTTTCGGCGCGTTCGTGCTTCACTTCTTGGCCAAAGAAGGGGCTCTGGACAAAGGCTTGCGCATTCGCACATTGACATTACCCGACCGGTTCCAAGATCAGGCCAGCCCGAATGCCATGATCGCAGAAGCTGGGCTCGATAGCTTGGGTATTCTAACCGCCGCCCTTTCGGCGCTTGGCTTGGATGAAGCGGCTCTTCACGCTGCGTCAGACCTGGTGCGTGCCTAGGCCGCTTCCTGCCCACCTTTGGCGGAGCCATCGCTTCGATCCGCAATTTTGGTGATTTTGACCGCTTTTCGGCAGTATCTGCTGTCACGGCTGAAAAACTTGATGTGATTGCTGGACGAGGTGCCATCCGGCTTGCTGGGCCTGAGCAATTTATTTCTTATGCCCAAGTGGCGGAGTTGGTGCATGCGAAAGATGATGTCGTTGTAAACGAGATAGAAAATTGGCAATCAGTTTTCAGTAAAAAGAATATCGCTGTGCCAATTTAGTTGTTTAGTTGAAATACTTTGTTGTAAATAATATATAAAACTGTGATGTAAACTGGCAAATTTATTTTTCCATATGGATATGAAATCCATCAGACAACTTACTAATATAAGAATTTACCTGATCTTTATTCGTGTCCTCTATTGATGACCAACGACGAGAAAGGCAACTCGCTTTGTAGATCTTATCTCGTGCGCGCATGTCGGAAGGAAGAGACCGTTGAAAAAGTTTTTGCAGAAATTTCGTAAGGGCGAATCTGGCGCGACTGCCATTGAATATGGCCTGATCGCAGCCTTGATCGCCGTTGTGCTGATCTCCTCGTTGACCCGTCTTGGCAACAATATGAGCACACGGTTCAACTCAATCGGTAGCTCTGTCGGCAGCCGCTAATGCTGAAGTGACTTTTCGGGTAGCTAGTCGACCAACAAAAAACGGGGCCTCAGGGCCCCGTTTTCGTTTATCCGATGATCTGACTTGGATTTAGAATTCGTATTCCAAGTTCAAGGTGAAGGCCCGTCCACGTGGATCAGCCAAGCGTGGCTCCCAAGAACTTCCGCTGCCTAGGTCAGAATCATACCCCAATGTGAACGGAGGATCGGTGTTGAGAAGATTTTTGATTCCACCGGTAACCACCATGTTTTTGATGCCGCGATAGGTCACCGTCGTATTATAGGTGGTGTAGCTTTCAACCCGCTGTTGATAATTAGAGGGAATGACGACGCCCGAGGCAATGCCCAAATAGTTCGCATTGTCGAGGTAACTGGGTCGATAGGATTGCGACAGGGTCGCACTCCAGTCGCCGCGTGTCAGTGTCAGATACGCATTGTGCCGCCAAGACAGAGTAAGATCTTGAAAGCGCGTCCATTTATCCACTTCGTTTGGCCCATAGGCGGCCGAGGGCAGTAGCCTAGACTGACGGTTCAAAATGTGTGTTCCGTCTAGGCCAGCACTCCACTTGGTGCCCATGAATTCACCATTATTGCGGAGCCCGATCTCAAGGCCTTCCATCAAATTGCCGCCAGCATTGAGAATCCGGCGGTCAATCGCAACAATCCGGCCCGAGACTGGATCGCGCTGGAACTTGTCCTCAAAGTCGACGTAATTTTGCATCAGCTGGGTGCGGGTGAGCGAAGCGATTGTGCCGGTCCGCTCGATTTGCCACCAGTCAACCGATATTGTCGCATTCTGGGCAAGGTTCAATACAAATCCAAAGGTCGCGTTCTCAGCTTCTTCAGGTCCCAATTGCAAATTGCCGCCGGTAAGTTCCCGCACTGGGCCAAGATCAAGAATATTGCCACAGCCTGCGAGGGTTGAGACAACCAAGGTTGGGCAGGTCTTTGGATCAACCACGGCCGCACCTAGCGCCAAATCAACTGCTGTCACACCGTTATAGATTTGGTTGAACGAAGGCACACGGAAACCGGTGCTGTACGAGCCACGGAACAACAGCCTGTCCATTGGTCTATATTTGAGGGAGTATTTTGGATTGGTTGTGCGCCCAAACCCATCATACTCGTCGACGCGACCGGCGATGGTAAATTCCAAATTGTCCAGAACTGGGAAAACCATTTCGGCAAACACAGCCTTCACATCACGGCTGACGCCGCTCAATACGTTGGCTTGGTCAAACGGCGCACCGAGAATGTTTGAGCGCTCTGCCGCGACGCGTTGGTCGCCATTGAAGGCGTACTCTTCGGTACGGAAATCAACACCGATTGCCGCATAGGCCTTGCCACCGGGCAGATCAAAGAGCGGACCCGACATAGAGCCGTCAAACTGGGTGACGGTGAACTTACCGCCAAACAAAGTCACGCCACGGGCAGAAGCGGTTTCAAGCGCGGCCAAAGCGGCTGCCGTCTGCTCTTGGCCGGGCAATAAGAATGGGTTGAGCACGCCAGAGTTGAAGACGTTCACAATGCCATTGTTTCTTTGTACCCCGTTCACCGAGAAGGCATTGCGGTAGTAATAGCCTGTGCCAAGCGTGGATTCCGCTTCGCTGGTCGCTTGGGAAGCACCAAAGCGATAGTTCCAGTCGCCAAATGGCAATGGGCCATCCGCACCAAAGAAGAAGCGGCTGGTTTTGGTGTTGGTGCTGATCTCGCGGCGTCCGCATTCGATACAGCGCCAGCGCATGGCAATCGGCAAGTTCAGAGCACGCCGTCCGGCCAATGCTGTGTCCGTTGGGAAAGCGGCCACCAGCGCATTGGCAATTCGATCATAAACTGCTTCGTTGACTCCTGGGACCCGGAAGTAGGCAAAGTTCAGCGACGTTGAATCGGGTCCCGTAATGGCGGTGGCATTAGGAATCAACTGGATGTGGGAGAAGCGGTTATCAGCAGTCGCGTCCGAGGCGGTGAATTCACCAACAAACTCATGCTTGCCGAGCCGGAACACACCGCGCACCAGTGCATTGGTGGTCTCTTGTTGCTGCTGGATACTTGCCTGATTGCCGGTATCCCAAGCACACGCCAAACTCGCAGTCGCCGATGTGCTGGCAGAAAACCACAATTGCTCAGCATAATCTTCCATGTCTTTGATGGCAGAACAGCCAAGCCCACCTGGCAGCGCCAGCGGGTTTACGCCGCCAACCAAGCGCAAAGTGGTCGAGCCAGGCACAAATGGTGCGTTGGTTGTCGTACCAAACAGGGTGCCATTTGGCGTAAAGGGCGCTGTTGCCGTGGTGTTCAGCGGGAAGATGGTGCCGAATGGCGTGCCGCGCGTATCATTTGAAAGGCCGCGATCGATTTGGAAGCCATCGACAAAGTCTCGTTGCGTTGCCAGCAATTCCTCGTTCTTGCGATAACTGACGGTGGCCATGATGTTGAAATTTTGGCTTGCCAAATCGCCATAGCCACCCAGCAAGGAGGCTTGATAGATGTTGCCACCACCTTGTTCGGTCACGTCAGTGAACACGCGGGCGTTCATGCCCTGATAGTCTGTCCGGGTGATGAAATTGATCACGCCACCGATGGCATCGGTTCCATAAATTGCCGACGCCCCATCTTTCAAAACGTCGATGCGCTGCATAGCGGTAATCGGCAATTGGTTGATATCAACCGCGCCACCATTGATCCCGTGGGCTGCAACTCGGCGCCCGTTCAGCAGGATCAAGGTTCCAGCAGAGCCTTGCCCACGCAAATTGGCAAAAGAACCACCGCGCGCACCCCGGTTTTCTGTCACGTCGGCGTTTGAGGCAAGGTTGTCGACCCCTGCAACGTTCGCCGTCAAATAGGCGATCAATTGTTCAGGGCTGGAAATGCCTTCACGCTTTAAGTCTTCGCGACTGACAATTTGCAACGGCAAGGCACTAGTCTCTACCTGACGGCGGATACTCGATCCCGTCACAATGATGGTTTCGACCGGTTTAGCCTCTGCTGCTGGTGTGGTTGCAGCAGTCTGTGCAAAGGCCGGGCCTGCTAAGCAGGTAATCAGACCTACTTGTGCCCAATTGCGAAGTTTCATGGCGTACTCTCCTAAAGCTCAACGCGAAAACGTTAAAACGTGAGGGAGTCGCGGCTAGGACTGACATGCCGAACCTGCTGATGCCCCCATCAGAAAGGATATACTAATCTCGTGTTGCTCAGCCGCGCAAGCGCCAGAACCGCGACAGCCGGCATTTGAGTGCCTGCGAGAGGTCAATCTGTGCTAATATCAGCGGGCAGCCTGCGCGTTTCTTGGCTATCATTGCTAAAATGACACACAAGACGAGCGCCAATTTTGACCCGCATCGTGTTGAAGTCTTTGGGAAGTCTTTCTGCGCCTCAAATCGCAGTCCCGATCAAATGGCCAATGCCCGCCGTCAAGCCCATGGCCAAAGCGCCCCAGAAAGTCACGCGCAAGACTGCTGGTAACGCCTTTGCCCCCCCGGTTTTTGCACCTAACCCACCCAGCACCCCAAGGAACAGCAAAGCTCCAATTGATACTGTCGGGATAATCATTGCCGCTGGAACCAACACGATTGTCGCCAAGGGCAGGGCGGCACCAATACTGAATGTCGCGGCAGATGTTAGGGCGGCCTGAATAGGCTTGGCGGTGGTATGCTCGCTAATGCCCAATTCGTCCCGGGTATGAGCAGCCAAGGCATCATGGGCTGTCATTTGGACGGCGACTTGATGGGCAAGCTCCTTTTCTAGGCCTCGGGCGACATAGATCGCGGTCAGTTCTGCAAGTTCATGGTCGGGTGTATCAATCAGCTCCTGCCGCTCTTTAGAGATGTCGGCGGCCTCGCTATCGGCTTGCGAACTAACAGAGACATATTCGCCTGCCGCCATCGACATGGCACCGGCCACAAGACCTGCTGCACCGGTCAGCAAAATAGAGTCGCGCGTTGCTGCTGCCGCCGCGACGCCTACAATCAAGCTGGCGGTTGAGACAATACCGTCATTGGCACCCAGCACCGCTGCGCGAAGCCAGCCTATCCGCGCAATGGCGTGGCGTTCGGTATGTCCATGCAAGCGTGCCATTTAGCCTCACTCCTTGTTCAAGAAATTGTGAAAGTTCTGTTTGCTCCAATTTTCGGGCGTCGTCGAGCAATCGCACCCGTAAATGGCGCGACATAAAGTCCTAATGAAAGCGCAAAAGCCCCTTGGGGTTCATTCTCAACGCAAAGTCGCCTAAATGGCGCTGCAAAAGATGCAGGTGGCGGCATGATTCCTATACATTTAGACCCAGCGCAAACGCGGATCGGCTTAGTCGGGCGGGGCACACTGACCCTTCGTCGCCTAGGTTGGTTTCAGGGATTGGGGGCCAAACCCTTGATTTTCTCGGATAGACCAGAGCCTGAACTTGCCGCGGCGGCTGGCCCTGAGCTGATTGGACGCCTGCCCAATTTGGATGATTTAGCGGGCTTGCAAGTTATGTGGGTCGCCGATCTAGAGCCTGCGGAAGCAGAGCGTTTGGGCGCGTCGGCGCGGGCGGCGAAAGTCCTCCTCAATACCGAAGATGTTCTCCCCCTTTGTGACTTCCATACCCCTGCCATTGTTCGCCGGGGACGACTGGTCTTGAGTGCGGGCACCGGCGGCGGCAGCCCAGCGGCGGCCTCTTATGTCCGTGAACGCCTGACCGCAGCTTTCCCAGAGGCTTGGGCAGAGATGCTGGAAACCCTCACAGCTGAACGTCTTGTGCAAAAGCAGGCCGGGGCCAGCATGGCCGAGATGCGTCAAGCTGCCTTCGCCAAATTGGTAGCAGCCTTTGGCCCGCCTGACCTGAAAGAACCAGTTTAAGGCAATACTTCAAAGGCTTCGACAATCCCGCCATTGGGGGATTGCACCCACGCCAGTTTTATCCGCCCATAAGGGGCAAGCTGCGCGGGCTCCGCAGATTGACGGACCTGAATATTCTTAGATCGCACATTACTGACCCAGGCATCGAGGTTCGCCACAGGTAGTCTTAGAGACACGATGCCGCGGTTGGTAAAGTTAGCCCTCGAGGCGTGGTCAACGCCCTCAAGACCAACGAAGCGCATCAGTTCAACCCGGCCATCTTCACTCTGGCTCTCCCACAGAATCCCGGATCGACGTGGGATTTGGGTTGATAAATTGACAGGCAGGCCGAAATTGGTGGCGACTTGGGTTGTGTCTTCATAATTGCCGATGAACCAAGCGCCAAAGCCAAGGCCCTCTTGGAAAAAGGCGCGCTCGGCTTCGAAATCCTTGACCATGGTCATGACATTAAACACCCGGCTAATGCCCTTTGTGGTCTCCCAGCCTTCTAGCTTTGGCACCAAACGCTCATAGATCGAAACATTGACGCCGTCTGGTCCGCGAATCACGACATTGCGCAGTTTCACCCCACCAAAGCTAAACTCCTGTGGGCTATTATAGGCCGTCCAGCCCCGCGCAATGGCCTTATCATAAACCTTGGTAGCGTCGCGCGATCGCGTCATCAGTGAGAACCAGCCACCGGGGTCCCAAGCCTGTGCCGCTGGGCGGATGGGTTCAGACGCAACTCCTGTTAGAGTTACCAACCGGATCCAGCCTTTGGCGTCACCGGCATTGACCAATAGAACCTCACTGCCGGTAACCGTGGGCGCGAGGTTCCAAGACTTCAGGATCACGGGGTCGATGGTACCGCGAGAGGCCACTTTCCACCCAGCATCTTCGGTAAAAAATGCCACCCAAGGTGCGGGATCGGCTACATGAACGACGACTTCTTGCCACCCTTTGCCTATTTCAGGCTGAATAGGCTTGGCAGCAACAGAAATAGGGGCGACCAAAAGGGTCGCAAACGACAACAAGGCAAAGAGGAGTGTCCGCATCCGATTACTCTAACCGAGCTTTTTGCGATGTCGAGTGGGGATTTTATTGCTCTGTTTTCGCGCGCTCAGAGCGGGCGGTTAATCAACAAAGTGGCCCGCGCCAAGGCGACAAAATGGGAAACCCCTTTTGGTGCGGCCAGATAAACGTCTTCCCATTCTGGGTGGAATTTGTTCTTAAACCGCCGCACGCCTTGGAAATTATATAGTTTCTCGCCATGCTCATACATAAGCTTGGCCAGATTGGTAACAAAAGGCGAACTGCTGCAGGGCTCAACGCCAGCTAGCGGGGAGGTGTTCAGATCAAACGCTTGGTAATTTTGTGCCTTCGCCCACAAGAACAGTTCCGCAAACAAATAATCCATCACACCATTTGGCGCGTCTTCGCCATAGCGCATCAAATCGATCCCAATGCGGGACTTGTCTGCGGTGGGCCATAAACAAGCAAAAGCAACAATATGGCCATCCTCGGCACGAACAGTCGCCAGCGGCAGGCGATCTACATAATGCACATCAAACCGTCCGAGACCGAAGCCCTTCTCGCCCCCGGCTTGATGCGCTAGCCATTGGTCCGAGATCGTCTGCAAGCGCGATAAATTGGCGCGCACAGCACCAGGTCCTTCAATGCGGACGCTAAACTGGTTCTTGATATGACGATTGCGATGCGTGCGAATAACTTGGCGCTGCTTGCCGTCTAGGGAGAAAGTTGTGAGATCTAAAATGGCACGTTCGCCCGTTTTGACCTTTTGTAAGTCTAGTGCAGCTGCAATCGGTTCAAAGCTGGGGCCTACGCCATAAAAAGCAGGTTTTGCGCCCCGTTTTTGGGCCATAGCAACAAAACATTTTGCCAAACTTGTCGCTTCTTCCGCCTGACCTACCGGTGCACCAAAGGCTAACCAAGTACGGCCTTTCAGCGCATAGCTCAAAAAACTGCGGCCTGACGGCGAAAACAACAGCCGCTTATCACCGAGCAGAGCTGCGTTGGACTGTGGGTCACAATGAGTCGCGTGCGATAGGATCAGGTCAGCGCGCGCCAAATCGCCTTCATGCACCTCCAACTTGGGTCTGTTCAACCCTAAGCGGCGCGGAAGCAATCTTGGCGTGGCAAGTTCAGCTGTCATACTCATCCTAGTAGGTGTGGCAGAATGTAATTAATTAAAGACTGACGCGAAACCCGAAAGAAGCATCTGGCGTAATCAATCTTGAGACCTATATCTAGGAAAGCTCCGGAGCACTTCACTATGCTATTTTCCAAACAGAAGAAATTACAAATCCCAGCGGCTCACGAAGCTTTGAAGGGTAGGACCACTCCGATAAATGTGCCCGCTCGTCACTTTGTCAACGGCCACCCCTTAAAGGGACCTTGGCCGGATAACTTGAAAACCATCACATTAGGGCTTGGTTGCTTCTGGGGTGCAGAGCGTAAGTTTTGGCAAACACAGGGCGTTTACGTGACTGCGGTTGGTTACAGCGCTGGCCTCACACCAAATCCGACCTATGAAGAAGTCTGCAGTGGCATGACCGGCCATAACGAAGTTGTTTTGGTGGTCTATGACCCGATTGAGATTACGTTGGAGGGCTTGCTGAAGGTCTTTTTCGAAAATCACGATCCGACTCAGGGCATGCGGCAAGGTGGCGACATTGGGACACAGTATCGTTCTGGCATTTATGTGAATGATGCACAGGAGTTGCAGGTTGCCCAAGCCGCGCGCGCCCAGTATGCAGCCGCCTTGGCTAAATCGGGCTATGGACCGATTACAACCGAAGTGATGCTGGCACCGGAATTCTACTATGCAGAAGACTATCACCAACAGTATCTGGCCAAGAACCCCGGCGGTTATTGCGGGATTGGCGGAACAGGTGTGGCTTGTTCAATCGGTACGGGTATTAGCGCCTAAGAGGAAAGCTGCGCCGTGACCGATATAGACGTCATTGTAGTTGGCGCTGGTGCAGTCGGACTGGCAGTTGGTCGCGCACTGGCCAGCCGTGGACAAAGCGTCATCGTGCTAGAGAAGAATAGTCGCTTTGGTGAAGAAACCTCATCACGTAATTCCGAGGTTATTCATGCGGGCATGTATTACCCCACCGGGTCATTAAAGGCGCGCCTCTGTGTGGCAGGCAAGCATGCCATGTATGCCTTCTGTGCGGAGCGGGGGATTTCTGCTCGCGCGCTCGGCAAGCTGATCGTTGCGCCCTCTGCCTCAGATGTTGCCGCCTTGCAGGTCATAAATGATCGCGGGCATGCCAATGATATCCCAGATTTAGAGATTATTGGCCCCCACCGGATCAAGCAGATGGAGCCAGAGATCGTCGCCGAGGCAGCCATCTGGTCGCCCTCCAGTGGTATTGTCGATAGCCATTCTTACATGTTGGCACTCTTAGGTGTAATCGAAGATCATGGCGGAGCACTGGCGCGCAACGCGCCCTTTTTAGGGGCAACGCCGGTCGCTGGCGGTTTTGAGGTCCGGGTTGGTGGTGAAGAGCCGATGACTTTGACGACGCGCCAGCTGATTTTGTCTGCAGGTCTTTGGTCCACCCAAGCCGGACACGCCGTCGAAGGTCTTGACCCCACTTTGGTGCCAGAAACCAAATTCGCTAAGGGCAATTATTTCACTTACGGCGGAAAAGCCCCTTTCACGCATTTGATTTACCCAATGCCGTCCGCTGGCGGGCTCGGCATCCATGTAACGCCCGATATGAGTGGCCACGCCCGCTTCGGCCCAGATGTTCAGCCAGTCGAAACCTTGGATTATCGTGTAGATGAGAGCCGAAAGGCACTGTTTGCAGAATCGATCCGAGCTTACTGGCCGGGCTTAGACGAGCGCCTGATGCAGGCCGATTATACGGGCATTCGGCCGAAAGTAGGTAATGCGCTCACTCAGTTTGAGGACTTCCGTATCCTTGACCATTCCAGCCATGGCTTGGAGGGTTTGGTGTGCCTGTTCGGAATCGACTCCCCTGGCCTTACCTCTTCCTTCGCCATTGGTGAAGAGGTCGCAAGTCGATTGGCTTGAAGCATGCTGCGCGGGAGAGCGATCCTTGCCCTCCCGCTCATTTATTTGGATTAAAGGCCCAGCGCCTCTTTCACGGCTTGGTGCATGATCTGACCACCACGGACATTGAGGCCTAAGGCAAAGCCTGGGTCATCAGCCAGTGCTTGATCAACGCCCTTATTGGCCAAGGCCAGCATGTAAGGTGCTGTGACGCCATTGAGGGCATAGGTTGAGGTCAGGGGTGCCGCGCCTGGCATGTTGGCGACGCAATAATGCACCACCCCGTCGATCACATAGGTTGGATCTGCATGGGTCGTGGCGTGCGAGGTCTCAAAGCAACCGCCTTGGTCGATGGAAATGTCGACAAGGACCGAGCCATCCTTCATGCGAGATAGCATGTCTTTGGTCACGAGCTTTGGTGCCGAAGCACCGGGGATCAAGACCGCGCCTATCACGAGATCAGCTTCGATACAGGCCTCTTCAACCGCATCAGGGGTCGACATCAACGTGGTGACCATGCCGCCAAACTGGCGATCAATCGCTACCAAAGCGGCTTTCGAGCGATCAAAGACGGTTACATCGGCGCGCATACCATGGGCGATTTCGCATGCATTTAAGCCCGCTACGCCGCCGCCCAAGATGACGACTTTGGCCGGTGCTACGCCTGGTACGCCGCCCATCAATTTGCCCAAGCCACCTTGTGGCTTAAGGAGGCAATGGGCACCCACTTGAGTTGCCATACGTCCTGCGACTTCCGACATCGGGGCCAAAAGAGGAAGTCCGCCATCGCGGCCAACAACGGTTTCATAAGCAATAGCGGTACAGCCCGATGCCATAAGTGCCTTGGCTTGCTCTGGATCTGGGGCCAAGTGCAGATAGGTGAACAGGATGTGGTGCGGTTTTAAGCGCGCACATTCAACCGGCTGGGGTTCTTTTACCTTTACGATCATAGTTGCGGCCGCAAAGATTGCCTCGGCGTCTGGGAGAATTGTCGCCCCCACTTTCTCATACGCCTCATTGGAAACCCCAATACCAGCGCCAGCGTTGGACTCGACGAAAACCTCATGTCCAGCAGCGATGAGCTGCGCCACAGTGCCCGGCGTTGCGCCGACGCGGTTTTCTTGAGGCTTGATTTCCTTAGGCACGCCAATTTTCATGTCTGTCTCCTGTGATGGCTGATCCTAACACGATTTGTATGGCGGTTCCGCGCAAACTTGCCCAAGCTTTTGAGGTTTGTTAGTGGAAAGCACGAATAAAAGGATATAATCAGATGGAAATCGCTACACTAGATGACAAGGACCGCGCTTTGCTTCGCTTGCTTCAACGCGACGGAAGGGCCAGCATCGCCACATTGGCCGATAAAATTGCCTTGTCCGAAAGCGCCTGCCGACGCCGCCTCGATGTTTTGGAAAAGTCTGGCGTCCTCGAAGGCTACCGGGCTGAGCTAAATGCGGCGCGTTTGGGCTTTAGCTTAACGGTTTTTGTGTCGATCGCTTTAGGTGCCCAGACCGATCGCGATCTCGGTGCATTTGAAAGCGCCGTAAGATCGGCACCAGAGGTTTTGGAATGCTGGTTGATGACCGGGGATTCAGACTATCTCCTTCGCGTCGCGGCACGAGATGTGGCAGACCTCGAGCGCATTCACCGTGAAGTTCTGACAAGGCTGCCCAGTGTGGTAAGGGTCAATACAGCCATCGCCATGCGTGCGGTGTCTCCGCTACGAGGGCTCCCGATCCGATGAAACAGATGCCGCGCTACGTTCCCCTTTTTGCTTTCATTGCCGTGTCTGCCTGCGCTAGTGCGGCACCGCTCTCATCCGGCAACCCATTTGATCTAACTCCGCCAAGTAAAATGGTGACAAAAGGCATTTCTTACAGCCAACGGGCATGGCCCGGCGCTGTGCCGATGCAGGTGGCGATCGTTGAAGTCGACTTGAAAGCCCGAGGCGTGTCCGTTGCTGTTTCGGGGGGTAATCCATCGGACACCTCTGAGTATCGTTCTAAGACGACGTCTACGTTTCTGCGGGAATCCGGCGCGATTGTTGCGATCAATGGCGGCTATTTTAGCCCAGTGGTCACTGCAGAAGGCTTAGGCCAAGATGCTGTTGGATTTGCAAAGTCAAATGGCCGAGTGGTGTCACCTGCTTCTACGCCCGAAACGGCCCGCGCGGCCAAAGCTGTTGTTTGCTTTGACCGCAAACAGGTTCAGATCTTGGCTGCTTTGGCCTGCCCAGAAAGGTTCGCAAATGGCCTGGCCGCGGGTCCGCTGTTGGTTCAAGATGGTAAGATGAAGGTTGATCCGAAGAATGCAACCCGTCATCCGCGTTCGATCCTTGGCGTCAATGCAGCAGGCGACCGCCTTTGGCTGGTGACCATTGATGGCCGCCAAAAAGGCTATAGCGAGGGGGCAAGTTTCGCTGAATCCGCCTTGATCTTGCAGGCCTTAGGGGCCGCTCATGCGATCAATCTCGATGGCGGTGGGTCAACGGCGCTCGTGTACCGTGATCCTGTTCGGGGTCCAAGTGTCCTGAATCGACCAATTCAATCGGGCATTCCTGGCACAGAAAGGCCTGTTGCGACCCATATTGGCGTGTTCACAAAGGCTAAGCCGAAGGGCTAACGGCTCCTGTTAATGCCCAGCCTTTAAGCCGCGCTGGGTCACCAGATAGGTGGCAAATGTCCCCAGCCAATGCCCGCCTTCATAATGTTCACCCGTCACCGCCGGCAGAGCAATGTCTCGATGGGCTTTTGCTGCCGCCAACAGGGCCAGCCTGCGTTTATCGGCTGTCGGCAAACCCGCTGCCATGCCGTCCAGCATCCATGCCCGGGAGAGATTGAGCCCGTCGATATGGGCCAGTTTGCCATCGGTGCGATCTGTGACGATGCCCACGGGCAACCAGTCTGCGGTGGCAGTCTTGGGGATGGTCGGCAGGGCGACACTCAGCCACTTGGCATAGGCCTCTGGTGCCAAAACGCGACGCATGAGGTCGGCTTCACCCAAACAGGCGGAAACGAAATCTTCCCCGCCGGGCTCAAACCGCAAAGGACAATCGCGATCCTTGCCATAATAAGTCATGGCACGTTCGTCGATCAGAGCGAGAAAGGCGGTATCCTGCACCTCCACTGCCCAATCGCGCGCGAGCCCTAAAGCAAACGCGGTTTGGGAATGCTCTCCAACCCGCATGGGCGTACGAAGCTTTGGCAGCCAGCTTTTGAGTTGACCCGCGGCGCGCTGCTCTAACGGCGCGAAGTCCGTCGCCCAAACCGCCACGCTTTCATCCTGTTTGGCCCATTGGCGCAGTTCCGCGCCTAATTGCAGCATCCAAGCCAAGCCGTAAGGGCGCTCAAAGCCAGCGCGCCCCGCTCCATTCATATAGGCAAGCTCGGCCTCTAAATTAGCTTTGGTCAGGCTCTTAGCCAAAGCTTGCCGGGCAGCAGGGGTATAAGAAGCCTGCGGATAGAGCCGCGCGAGGCGCGCCAAGAGCCAATGCCCGTGCACCGAGGAGTGATGGTCGAAACAGCCATAAAATGCAGGTGTTAACTGGCTGGGCGTGCGTGCATCGTCGGCCGAATTCAGCACATGGGCGATCTTGTTTGGATATTCAGTATGGATGCACGACAGAGCAAGCTTGGCAAATCGCCCTGTTGCTTCTTCAAAATCAGATGCTTGGGCGTCAGGCGAAGTCATGGTGGCAAAGCACACGGCGAGGATCGACAAAAGAGAACGGCGCATGCCGTTTGTGTGCAACAGCCCGTCAAGTGAGGCAAGGTTTTATTTTTTAGGCGCGCTCATGGCGGGCAGGGTCTTGGCAATTTGGAAGTTCGCTGCCCGCTCATCTGGGTGCAAGGGTACCATGCCTCTGCCACGCAAATAGCCGCGGAGGCCGGCTGCATGATCAGACAAAAGCTCCATCGCAAATTCTTGTAGCCCCGGCACAACACCGACATTGGCTTTCTTCACATAGAAATAGAGCGAACGGGAGGCCGCATACTTTCCGTCAATAATGGCTTCTGCCGATGGCTCCACACCATTAAGTGGCGCTGCCTGCAAGCGGTCCATGTTTTCTTCGAACGATGAAAAACCAAACACACCAAATTGTTCGGGTGAGCGCGATAATGCTTGCACGATCAGGCTGTCGTTTTCACCAGAATCCTTCCAAGCGCCATCTTCACGCAAAGTCAGCGCCCGCTTTTGAAATTCCTTGTCGTCCTTTTCCTTCAGCGCCTTCATTTCAGGTACTTGTTCTGCACCCTTTGCCATCACCAATTCCGCAAAGGCGTCGCGCGTGCCAGAAGTTGGCGGAGGCCCCATCACATCGATCTTGATTGCCGGCAAATTGGGGTTGATCTCGTTCCATTTTGTATATGGATTGGGGACGAAGGCCTGTTTTGCGGGATCATAGACCTCTTTTGCTAGTGCCTGATAGACTTCTTGCTTGGTCAAAGTGACGGGAGTCGCGGCTTTTGAATTGGCGATAACAATCCCGTCATAGCCGATCTTAATCTCAACAACTTCGGTCACGCCATTCTTCTGACAGGTCTCGAACTCACCTTTCTTGATCTGCCGGGATGCGTTTGAGATATCCGGGAAGCCAGGGCCTAAGCCGCGGCAAAAAATTGCAAACCCGCCACCTGTACCCGTTGATTCCACGCGCGGCGTTTTAAATCGGCCACGGGCGGAGAACTGCTCTGCCGCCGCGGCCGAGAAGGGGAACAAGGTAGATGAGCCCACGACCGCCACTCGATCGCGACCATCATTTGGGTTGCAGCCTGCCAAGACAATGACGCCAGATGCTAAAATAGCCAGGCTAAGGTGCTTGAAAGTCATGTAATCAATCCAAATTAGGTGTCTGCGCTGGACGGCGCAGGACGATTCTAGGGGTGCGTTAGTCTGACGATATGACACCCACGCTTCAATAATATGACAAAATCACAACAATGAAGCTATGGCGCGGCTACAACATCTTTTTCAGGGCATAGACAAAGTCCAAAGCATCTCGCGGCGTAAGTTGATCAGGGTCAAGGTCCAGCAAAGCTTGTTCTAGGGCAGTGGGTGTGGTGGCGACCTCTGGCACAGGGTTTGTCGCGGCAAATAGCGGCAAATCATCCAAAGCACCGGGTCGGCCATTGTTCTGGGTTTTTTCAAGTCTACTCAAAACAGACTTTGCCCGCGCCACCGCACTTGGCGGCAATCCAGCAAGTTTTGCCACTTGCACCCCGTAAGACCGGTCTGCTGCCCCCTCGACCACTTCATGCAGAAAGACAAGATCGCCTTTCCACTCCTTCGCGCGCAGGCTAGCATTGCCACAGGCAGGTAAACGTTCCGCCAAAGCCGTAAGCTCATGATAATGCGTGGCGAACAAAGCTCGACATTGATTGGAATCGTGTAGATGTTCTGCCACTGCCCATGCAATCGCCAAGCCGTCATAAGTTGAAGTGCCGCGACCAATTTCATCGAGAATAACAAAAGCCCTTGGTCCCGCGCGGTTCAAGATCGTGGCCGTCTCCACCATTTCAACCATAAAGGTCGACCGACCCTTGGATAGATCATCGGAGGCCCCGACGCGTGAGAATATCCTATCCACCAGCCCCATATGGAGGGATTCCGCTGGCACATAGGAGCCCGCTTGGGCCAAAATCGCCAAGAGCGCGTTTTGTCGCAAATAAGTCGATTTGCCCGCCATATTGGGCCCAGTAATCAAGGTAAGGCGTGGTGCAGATGTTCCGGCACCATCTAAATGGCAGGCGTTAGAGGTAAAGACTTCCCCAGATTTTCGAAGTGCAGCTTCTACGACTGGGTGACGACCGCCCACCACATCAAACCCGAGACCATCGTCCAATACCGGTCGGGTCGCATCAATTTCCACTGCCCATTCCGCGAGACCAGCCGCGACATCCAAGGTCGCGAGTGCTTCGCCAACTGCCCGCAGCGCGCTGCTCTGACGCACGACCTCCGCTAAGGCCTCGTTCCACAATTCAAGTTCACGCGCGAGTGCCCGTTCTGACGCCCGCGCGATTTGGCCGTCTAGTTCCATGAGGCGCGGGTTCGTAAAGCGAATTGCACTCGCCGTTGTTTGACGGTGGATGAAAAGCGCATTGAGCGGCGGGCTCATCAGGGCTTCGGCTTGCTTGGGGGTGGCCTCGATGAAAAAGCCCAAAACCGCATTGTTGCGGATTTTGAGTGGCAGTCCCGCTTGCTCGGAGACTTCGGCCTGTAGATTGGCGACCACTTGACGTGCATTGGTCGAAAGCAAACGGATTTCATCTAGGACCGGATCAAACCCTGTCGCAACAAAGCCGCCATCGCGCGTCAGAAGCCCGGGTTCTGGAATAATCATCGCGATCAGACGATGCGCGAGTGAGGCCAAAGCTGGTTGATGAATGAGGCCGAGGTGGTTCTGCGCGACGGCCAGCTCAACAGGCAAGTCAATCGGCAAGCGGGCACTGATCTGGTCGCCTTCGATTAATGCGATGGCGAGCGCCCGCAAATCTCGCGGCCCACCGCGGCCCAGTTCAAGACGGGAAAGAGCGCGGCTGACATCGGGGATTTGGCTCAATGAGTCGCGCACGTCACGGCGCTGGTCGCTGGCACCGATTAGATGTTCAATGGCGTTCAGTCGGTCCTTGATCGGACCCAGATCAAGTAAGGGACGCCCAATCCGCTCCGCTAACATCCGCCCACCTGCTGCGGTACGGGTGCGGTCTATGGCAGCAAGCAAAGAGCCTTCGCGCGTGCCGCGTTGTGAGCGATCAAGCTCTAAGCTCACGCGGGTGGTCGCGTCGATTGCCATGATACCGGAAGTCTCCACCCGTTTCGGTGGTGTCAAGCGAGGCGCAAGGCCGGCTTGGGTCAGGCTGATGTAGTCGTAGACAAGGCCCAGAGCCGTCAATTCAGCTTTTCCAAACGCACCAAATCCGTCGAGCGTCTGTACACCAAAGCCAAGTTCCAGCGTGCGCGCAGCGGCCTTTGCATCTGCTGACTTCGCAGGTCTGGGGGTTACAGAGCCTGAAACAGCGGCGATTGCCTTGGCGCCGGCTTTGTCCAAATCGCTATCAACGATCACCAATTCCCCGATCGAAAGTGCGGACGCTTCATCGATTAGGCGCTGGATTGGTGCCTCCATCACAGCAAATTCACCAGTAGAAACATCTGCCCAAGCTAGGGCTGCTTCCAAGCCGCCAGCGGTGAATGCCAGAGCAGCCAACCGATTGGCATGTCGGGGGTCCAAGAGCGCGTCTTCGGTTAGGGTGCCCGGCGTTATGATGCGGACGACATCTCGACGCACAACTGACTTAGAGCCGCGCTTACGGGCTTCAGCCGCGTCTTCGGTTTGGTCGCAAATTGCGATTTTGAAGCCCTTTCGGACCAATTTCGCAATATAAGCGTCAGCCGAATGGGCCGGGACACCCGCCATTGCGATATCTTCGCCCAGATGCTGGCCCCGTTTTGTTAGGGCAATATCAAGCGCACCGGCAGCCGTTTTGGCATCTTCAAAGAAGAGCTCATAAAAGTCACCCATGCGGAAAAACAGCAAAGCGTCGCGATGCTGCTCCTTCGCGGCCAGATATTGCGCCATAACGGGTGTGGTGCTGGGGGCTATCATCAGAGGGGTTTAGCTGCGGATTCTTCCGCTGGCAAAGTGTCAAACACGGTTTTAAAAGTAGACACACGTTGATCGAACGCGCGGCCCGGTCTAGCAAGGGTGAAATAGGATAGCGTAGGACGAAAAATATCTGATGAGCAGCGAGCGCAAGACTTTCACAGACCAAGAAGCCCTCGATTTTCACAGTCTGCCTACGCCAGGTAAGATATCGGTTATGGCCTCTAAGCCGATGGCGACCCAGCGCGATCTGTCGCTTGCTTACTCTCCCGGTGTCGCAGTACCCGTCCTCGCCATCTCAAAAGATCCAGATACGGCCTATGACTATACGTCGAAGGGCAATTTGGTTGCCGTGATTTCAAACGGTACGGCTATTTTAGGTCTGGGAAATCTGGGCGCGCTGGCTTCCAAGCCTGTGATGGAAGGTAAGTCGGTGCTGTTTAAGCGCTTCGCGGATATCGACTCGATCGACATTGAGCTTGATTCGATGGACTCAGAAGAGATCATCCGCACCGTACGCAATATCTCTTGCACCTTTGGTGGCATCAATCTGGAAGATATCAAAAGCCCAGAATGCTTTATCATTGAAAGCCGGTTGAAAGAATTATGCGACATTCCGGTTTTTCATGACGACCAACATGGCACCGCCATCATCGCCGCCGCGGGCTTGATCAATGCCTGCGAAATTACAGGTCGCGATTTTAAAGACCTTAAAGTCGTTGTGTCCGGTGCCGGTGCTGCAGGCCTGTCTTGTATTTCCTTGATCAAGACGCTGGGTGTGCCGCACCAAAATGTTATTGTGTGCGACCGAGACGGGGTAGTCTATCGTGGTCGTGAAAAGGGCATGGATCAATTCAAGTCCGCCCATGCCGTTGATACGCCTCTGCGAACTTTAGAAGAGGCGATGAAGGGCGCGGACTGCTTCTTGGGGCTATCTGCCAAAGGCGCGGTTAATCAAGCCATGGTTGCCAGCATGGCCCCAAACCCGATCATTTTTGCAATGGCCAATCCGGATCCAGAGATTCGTCCAGAAGAAATCTTGGAAGTGCGAACTGATGCGATTATCGCCACCGGCCGGTCCGACTATGCGAACCAAGTCAATAATGTTCTAGGCTTCCCCTATATCTTCCGTGGTGCGTTGGATGTCCGCGCCCGCACGATCAATGAGGAGATGAAGCTGGCGGCGGCCCGCGCGCTAGCAGAGCTTGCGCGCGAAGATGTCCCCGATGAAGTGATGGCCGCCTATCATGGCCGCCAACTTAAGTTTGGCCCAGGATACATCATCCCGACACCATTTGATCCACGTTTGATTGCCGCCATTCCGCCGGCCGTGGCACAAGCTGCAATGGACACAGGGGTTGCCCGCAAGCCGATAGATGACATGGGTGCCTATCGCGATCGTTTGGCCCAGCGCCTCGACCCAACGGCGTCTCTTCTGCAAAGCTTGCAGGAATCTGTCCGCGCCAATCCAAAGACAATCGTGTTTGCGGAAGGCGAGGATCCAGCCGTTATCCGCGCTGCCTATCAATTCGAGCAATTGGAAATGGGCAAGGCCATTTTGATTGGACGCGAAGAGCAAGTGCGTCGCAATAAGTCGCTGGTAGGCGTCCCAGATGACTCCGGTCTCCAAATCTTCAATGCGCGGCTATCTGACCGCAATGTCGACTATACAGACTATCTCTATCGCCGCTTGCAGCGTCGTGGCTATTTGCTGCGCGATTGCCAGCGCATGATCAATCAAGATCGCAACGTCTTTGCCGCAACCATGGTTGCTATGGGCGACGCAGACGGAATGGTCACCGGCACAACACGCACAACCGACCAAGCATTGAATGAAGTCATGTTGGCGATTGATGCGGCGGTTAAGAGCAAGCCGATTGGTCTTTCAGTGCTGATTTCTAAGGGGCGAACCATTTTTGTCGCCGATACCAACGTCACTGAAATGCCAAATGCAGAGGATTTGGCTCGCATCGCCATTCAGGCAGCCGGAGCGGCCAAGCGCCTTGGCTTTGTGCCGCGCGTTGCCTTTGTAGCTTATTCCACCTTTGGGCGGCCTATGGGCGAACGCTCAGAGAAGTGCCGTGAGGCGACGGCGATCCTAGATCGCATGGAGGAAATCGACTTCGAATATGAAGGCGAAATGTCGGTTGGTGTGGCTCTTAGCGCGGACTCTCATCGGCTTTACCCCTTCTCCCGACTGACCGGACCAGCCAACGTGTTGGTGATGCCTGCCATCCACTCCGCACGCATTTCCACGGATCTCGTTGAGTTTTTGGGCGGTGCAACCGTTTTGGGGCCAATGATGGTTGGCTTGCGCCATCCTGTCCAAATATGTTCGCTCTCTGCACCAGTTTCTGAGATTGTGACTTTGGCTACTTTGGCAGCCTATGACGTCAATGCCGCCAGTCCAAGCAAGCGCTAGACTGAGCTTCTACCAAGGCTGAGCGTGGGATTGGCGCGGGGCAAGTCCTGTCTCGAACTCGACCAATATCTCGAGGAATTCTTCTGATGTCGGCAAGTTCGCCGCACCGCCTTTAAAGCGATAGCCCCAGAATGAAGAGATGTGCGAGATCACGCCCATTGAATAACCAAGGTCCATGAAGAAAACAGGGGCCTCCAATAGGAACTTGCGGAAGGCTGCTGTGTTGCCACGATGAACAAGGTCTGCAAATGCATCGTCATAGACCGCCAGAACCCTGCTGCAATTGCGGGCCGCTTCGCGGATCCGTTTGCGGATCGAAGCTTTGAGAATGCGGATTTCCTCGCGCGTGGATGCATCTTTTCGTCCCGACGGCCTAATCTGATCGATCTCTTGGGTGACGCGGATTAAGCTTTGGATCATCTCCGAGAATTGCCATTTATAATAAATGAAACCCTTCCAGCTGAAGATGCCTTGGGTGAACTGATCACCATGTAAACCTAGCGTCGCGCGCAAGGGGTCGAGGCGCGCGTCGGCATTTGCGGACAAGAGCGCGTCGGCCAGCTTACCAACCATCCCACCGCCACCATTCGTGGTTTGAAAAGCCATACGGATTAGCGGGGCCATCTCAGCGCTGGTGAAGCTTTGCATGCGACTGGAGTCGGAGGGCGATATGGAGAAATAACAGTCCGCTGGCTGGTGATGGTGGCGGCGCAATTGTTCGCGAACCAAAAACGGGTCGAGCGAGGGCAAGTCATTCAACAAGCCCAAGACCAGAAAGTCCCTTTCAAGCTCTAGTTCACGATCGCCAACCAAATCGCAAATAGCTTGCCGAAATCCTTTCTGGTTCACAAAAATTGAGCGCCCACCCATTTCCAGATTGTCAAAGTCGAGCGGGAAAATAATCTTCGTCGCGACAGATGAAGAATTCGGCAAAAGATAAGCTTCGTCCCGACGAAGTCGATGCTTCACGAGAATTGCTCGGTTCAGGAGATCATCTGTAAAAAGCGGAGCCATTTTGCGCATTGGATCATCCGAGTAGCGCTTCGCGACCAGATTCAAGTTTAGCACTCGACTGGATGATGCCGAGTTTGCTAGCGCAGCTAAATTACGTATCCCTGACATTGGCGGGCCTGTTTAAAATGCTTTCTGACGCGATTTCTCAGGTATTCCGGTTAGTAACATTGGGTGAAAGACGTGATAATTAATTCGATAAAACTTTCAGAAAAGTGACATTTTAATAGCGAAAACGGGCATTTCTACAGTACGAAACAAATAAAAATCAAAAGCTTGGTTAATTTTCGGTGGGAAAACTGTCGTTTTCTAGGTGTGCCTGGACCACAGTCTCCGCTATTCACTTACCTTCAACCAGCTTCAAGAATGTAGGATGGGCTCTATCGTTTAAGTCGTGCGCTCGATTTTTGCGAGATGGCGCTTTCTCCCACGCCAACTGGAACTGGCACGCCAGATCCGTGATAATTGCTATTGATAGTCAGCCCGCCATTTCTGTCCGTAATGACCCTTTTTGCCACAATCACACTCCAATTTGATGCTTCGGCAACCTTACCGGAAGCATTAACGATCAAATCCGAACCCGGTAGATAAATGGTCCCCAATAGCTGATCGACCGCGCTCGAAGAAATCCTCATTTCATCATCGTTCTCGCGTCGTGAAACCACAACAAATCCCGCCCAAGGGCCCACTTTCCGCCCGCTTATTCTGATGTTTGCATTGTCCTTAGCCACAAGGGACCCTTCGTCAAAAACCAGCACAACATCATCCCCGAACAATCGAGACTTGTCCTGCACGGTTAGTCCTGCGCAGAATGTGTGCTGCCCTGGCAATAGCAACAAGGCTGCAACACCAGAAACGACGATCTTCTCTCGATGTATACCAGGCAAGAGCGCAAAGTGGCCCCTTTCACCGTATAATCTGACAGAGTCTAGCCGTCCAAAACGACATGTGGTGGAGCGGTCGATGCTTCGATCTCTAAATGGGTCTGAGACTGGCAATGCCCCTGAATGCGCCGCAGGTGCAAACCCGGTACCGCTCGCCGTTCCGGTGGACCGGATCGCACCAGCCTGAATTGTTCCGCTTTGCCGCGTTTGAATTTCCCCATTCGCGTGGATCAGGCAATTCTGAGCTTGGATAGCGCTGGTGGCGTTTGCCTCTATGCTAACCCCGCGATGGTTATTCTGCAGGCCGACAATACATAAAGGTTGCTGGCTCAAGGTTTCGGCAATCGCCTTGACGCGGATTGTGAAACCTCTAGGTGGGACAAGGTTACCAAAAAACGAGTCCCTAGAGCCGATTGCATCAACAACGAAACCACCGCTTTGATCCTGCTGGGCAGTAAACGTCATTTTGAGCCGAGGCGAGAGGTCCTGCAATTGATGGCGCGCAAAATCTTTTGCATACTCAAAGGATGGCTTGGCCAAACTGCCTGAAACGGCAAGTTGACTTGCGCCCGCAAGGGCAGCCGCATCCACGGCGGCTTGCATACGGGCGCGCTCTGAATTCAAAGCAACCAACTCGACCGACATGGCGACAATCATACCAAGCGGTAGGGCGATCAAGCCGGTGATGACAGCCAACTGACCTCGCTGGCGTTTGCGTTCAATCCGTGAATGATGGGTCAAACCCGTCTGGCCTTTGTTGAGCGTGCGAGTACTCACAAATGCACAGGAAGATGGTGTTACTTTATAGTAGCTAATTTACTAGTTTATTAATGGTCTGAATGGGCCCGAACGGGGATTGAAAGACTCATCCTTTTCAACACAGCGGTTTTACTGCTTCAGCCGAAGACCTCCTGGACCGGCATTATTGCCCACACCAGCAGGGACGGGAACACCTGACCCAGCATAATCTGTGTTGATGACGAGCCTCGCATTCTTGTCCAACTTGATTTCCTTTGCAACAACAACGCTCCACTGAGAATCCTCTGCCACCGACCCGGCAGCATTAATTACCAAGGTCGCCTCTGGCACATAGATGGTGCCCAAAAGCTTGTCGACTGAGCTGGAGGAGATTTCCATATTCTTTTCATTGTTCCGGCTAGCCACGATCACGAAGCCTGCCCAATCGCCGGCCGTTCTTCCCGTTAAGGAAATGGCGGAGTTATCAGTTGCATTGAAGGTACCTTTCTGGTCAAAGATCAACACAACGTTATCTCCACGCACAGTAGAGTTTCCTTGCATAATTAGATTTTGACAGAAGTAATGCTCTCCCGGCCGGAGTATCAAAGTAGCATTGCCACTAACGATAACGTCTTGCTTGTGGACAGCCGCCGAGAGGTTTTGGGTATCATTTGCCTCGATTAGGTTTGGAATCGGATTGAGGTTGTTGCAAGCGTTTCCGCGTCTTATGTTCCTGCCATGGAACGGGTCATTCACGGGTAGGGCACCATTATTTGCCACAGGTGAATAGCCAGCTCCGGTCGCAGTCCCTAATGCTTGAATGGTGCCTGCTCGTATGGCTGCGGTGTCTTTTGTCAACATGTCGCGGTTTGAATGCACAAGGCAGTTATCCGCTTGAATGCTGCTGTTGCTGATAGCGCTCAGGCCTACAGGAGCTTCCCTTTCTGGAAGGGCCAAAATACATAAGGGCTGCTGATTGAGAGATAAGGCAATTGCATTAACTTCGATCTTAAAGCCTCCGGGTGGCACCATATTGCCGAAGAAGGACCCCCGAAGACCAACACCAGAAACCTGAAATCCGTTTACCGTTTGACTGGCAGTGAAGTTCATAGAGACACGCGGCGCAAGGTCCGTGACCTGATTTAAAGCGAATGCCTCCGCGAAGCCGCTTGCATCCCGGGCTGCACCACCGGCAACCGCCAATTCGCGAGCGCCAGCTAGGGCCGCGGCGTCTACTGCTGCCTGCATGCGGGATCTTTCGTTTGAGAGGGAAACCATCTCAAGCGTCATCACAACGATCATCGATAAAGGGATCGCCATCAAGCCTGTGATCACGACAAGATTGCCGCGTTGGCCGCGTCGCTTAGTCTTTCCTGCCGACGACCAGAGCATAACTAGTTACCAACTTGCTAAAGCACTATTCACATGATCACAAATTTGTGAACCAAACGTCTACACTGTAAACAAGCGCTATGAAATCGCCCGTTTCGGCAACCAGAGACCTGCTTTTGGCAGATCAATAACTCCCGAAGATTTTTATCTCGACCCTATTGCCCCGCCTTTTACAAATACGCTCAATCTAAATCCCCATTCTGGCAAACGCGCCACACTTTCTCGAGAGCGTGAAAACGGGATAGTTTTTCGCGTCCTAGGTGATGCGTTCGCTTGTGACAAAGGAACACTTTCAACTCTAAACTTCAATCTTGCTTGGCAAAGGGCGCAGGCCTCTCCGAGAGATATCAACTTGACGATGCAATCTTCTGATCCTCATTGGTGGCGCGGCGCGACGCTTTATCAAATTTATCCCCGCAGCTTTGCTGATTCCAATGGCGATGGGATTGGGGACTTGCGTGGAATAATCTCGAAACTCGACTATGTGGCGGGGTTGGGCGTTGACGGGATTTGGCTCTCGCCTTTTTTTCCCTCACCCCAGCGTGATTTTGGGTATGACGTCTGTGACCATTGTGCCGTTGATCCCATGTTTGGTACCATGGCAGAGTTCGATGCGCTGATTTCTCGCGCGCATGCGCTTGGCCTTAAAGTCATAATCGATCAAGTATGGTCCCATACAGCGCTAGAGCATCCCTGGTTTCAGGAAAGTCGTCTAAGTCGCACAAACCCGAAGGCGGATTGGTTTGTTTGGGCTGACCCTTTGCCCGATGGATCCTGCCCAACGAATTGGCAAAGCTGGATGGGCGGCGGTACTTGGACGTGGGAGCCAAGGCGGGGGCAATACTACCTCCACAATTTCCTGCCTCAGATGCCAGACCTCAATTTCCATTGTTCTGAAGTTCAAGAAGCAATTTTGGCTGTCGGGCGTTTTTGGTTAGATCGCGGCGTTGATGGTTTCCGGCTTGATACCGTCAATTATTATTTCCATGACAAAGCGCTACGAAATAACCCGCCAAAGTTAGGAGACACTCCCGCTACGATGCAGCGGCATATCTACAACGTCTGCCAGCCTGAAAACCTTTCCTTCTTGAAGCAGATTCGGGCGCTTTTGGACCTTTATCCGGGGGCCTTTGTTGTCGGTGAAATCGGCTCAGAAGATAACCTTGCCCGGATGATTGAATACACGGCTGGCACAGATCGTCTGCATACGGCCTATTCATTTCAATTATTGAGCGACCGAGCCGACCCACAACATTTTCACGACGCGATGCAGCCTTGGACAATAGGAGCGGGCGCAATTGCTTGGCCATCTTGGGCGCTTAGCAATCATGATTGTGCCCGCGTCGTCAGCCGCTGGAAACTTGATGCACCCACACACCAACTTGCTCAGTTCGCTCTGGCGTTGTTAGTTTCCCTGCGCGGCACAATCTTTCTTTACCAAGGCGAGGAACTGGGTCTGACCCAAGCTGAGTTAGCCTATGAGGATTTGCGCGACCCGTTGGGCCTTGCGAATTGGCCCGCTAACAAGGGTCGGGATGGATGCCGTACCGTGCTGCCTTGGTCGCATGATGAGGAAAACCTAGGCTTTTCCACCGTTAAGCCCTGGCTCCCGATTATTGAAGCGCACAGAGATCTAAGCGTGGATATACAATCAAAGGACCCAGTTTCGGTTTTGGCTTTTGCCCGAAGCGCCATTTCGTTTCGGCATTCGAACCCAGCTTTGCGTCTTGGAGGCTTTAGCGTGCTTTATGAGGATGAGGCCTGCCTTATTTTTTCGCGCTCATTGGACGAAGCTTCCTGCCTTGCAGGCTTCAATTTCTCCGGTGAGACTCGCACGATCCCCGGCTTGTTCAAGAGCCGAAAACAACCGGATTTGGCCGTCGGTGGTGTTCTAATTGCGGAGGACGAGGTCACCCTCGGACCGGTTTCCGCCTTTTTGATCTCTCTAAACCCGCTTTAAAACCAAGGATTCCAATCATGACCCTTGCTCTCGATGGTGAACTTGACCGCCCTTTTAGCCTTACGCCGGAGCACATTCGCCAGTTTGAGCAGGATGGCTTCATTCATCTGAAATCCGTTCTGCCCCCCGACGTTCTAGCCGACTATGGCCGGGAAATCACACGATTGACGATCGCGCTTTCGACCCAGACAAAGCCCTTAGAAGAGCGCACGACTTATGATCGTGCCTTTCTACAAGTCATGAATTTGTGGGAGCAGAGCGAGCGGGTCAAATCCTTCGTAATGGGAAAGACATTGGGCCGGATCGCCGCAGAGTTGTTAGGTGTACGGGGCGTGCGCCTTTATCATGATCAGTCGCTCTATAAAGAGCCTGGTGGTGGCATCACGCCTGCACATGCCGATCAATATTATTGGCCGCTTTCCAGCGACCGCACCGTCACCGCTTGGATTCCATTGCAAGACGTCCCCACTCAGATGGGTCCCCTTAGCTTTTATGCTGGCAGCCAACATGAAGCCTTTGGCCGCGACCTTGGTATTTCCGACGAAAGCGAAGCCGTAATTACCGCGATGATGGAATCCCGCAGATTTCCTTTCGTTCAAAATTCTTATGAACTGGGTGATGTTAGTTTCCATTTGGGTTGGACTTTTCATAAGGCTGGACCCAATGTCTCCCAAAGCCCTCGTAGCGTGATGACGGTGATCTACATGGATGTGGATATGGTCCTGCAAAACCCCACCAACGCCATTCAGGAGGGTGATTGGGCAAAATGGTGCCCGGGTGCCCGGATCGGTGACGTCATTCAAACACCAAAGAACCCAGTGATTTTTGAGCGCGCAGCATGAGTACCGGGAATGCGCCCCGCACTGGCCTTGCCGCCATTACAGATGGCCAAGGTGGATTTGTACTCGATAGAGTGACAGTCCGCGCACCCATCGGCGATGAAGTCCGTGTTGCCATGGGCGCAGCCGGGGTTTGCCATACCGATTATGCCTCATTGTCGTGGGACGGACCATTGGTCGCGGGGCATGAGGGGGCAGGTTGGGTTGAGGCGGTTGGCCCGGATGTCCGCGACCTGGCTGTTGGCACGCCGGTTTTGCTCAACTGGGCCATTCCTTGTGGTCAGTGCAAGCAATGTGAAACCGGGCACGCAAATATCTGCGAGCGTTCGCACGGTATTGATCCTGAGGCGTTGGGTACAAGCCGAGCTGGCCAAGAACACACGATGTGGCAAGGCAAGTCGATTGAGCGCGCCTTTAACCTAGGGACGTTTGCTGAGTTTACGCTGGTGCGTCGTTCCGCTGTGACACCACTTCTGCCCGAAATCCCGTTAGAGCAGGCGTGTATTCTTGGCTGCGGTGTGATGACGGGTGTCGGCTCTGTCTTAAATATTGCGCAACCTAAGCCCGGTGACAGTCTCGCGATTGTCGGCTGCGGTGGCGTCGGCCTATCGGTAGTGCAGGGTGCGCGCTTGGCTGGCGTCACCAAGATTATCGCGATCGATTTGCGTCAGGATAGTTTGGACCGTGCCAAGCATATGGGGGCAACTGACTTGATTCTCGCCAGTCCTTCTGATGCAGGTCATGATCAGCTTATCTCTCAGATTAAGGCTTTGACCGCTGGACGTGGGGTGGATTTCGCCTTTGAGGCAACAGGGGTTGCAGCATTGGCCTTCCTACCTTTGCGACTGGTCCGCAATGGTGGGATGGCGGTTCAAGTCAGCGGTGCACATGGACCCGTTGAGGTGCCCATGCCTTGGTTCTGGTGGGATAAGCGCTATGTGACACCGCTCTATGGGGGCTGCGAACCGGACCGCGACTTCCCGCGCCTCATGCGCTGGGCGGTCGAAGGTGCCCTTGATCTGCCGTCCATGATTTCCAAAACCTATCGCTTGGAGACCTTGGGTGCCGCAATTGACGATATGTTAGCTGGGCGCACGGCCAAAGGCGTTGTTATCTTTGAGAATGGTCGATCTCATGTTTAGGACCTTTGAACGCGCCGAGCTGACCGCTGATCCAAAAGGCCTTTCCCACATAACAGTCAAAAGCAAGGCATTAGGTCGACGGGCGGATGTGACTGCTTTCGTGCCTGAAGATGTGGAAGAGGGAACATTGATGCCAATCGTTACCCTACTGCATGGCGTTTATGGCTCGCATTGGGCCTGGGCTTTCAAAGGTGAAGCGCACCTGACTGCCCGGACTTTGATGGCGCAAAAATTGATCCCGCCCATGGTACTCTTGATGCCGTCAGATGGCCTTTGGGGCGACGGCTCCGGATATGTTCCGCATACGGATGCTAATTATGAGCAATGGATTGTCGAGGAAGTTCCAACGATCGCCTACCAATTGGCAAATGCTTGTAGTCCAGCTTCGCCGCGCTATCTTGCTGGGCTGTCGATGGGTGGCTTTGCAGCGCTCCGTCTCGGTGCGAAATATCCCAGCTTCTTTAAGGCGATCAGCGCCCATTCGTCGGCGACCCATATTAACCAACTCGCCAGCCTTATCGAAGAGACAACCGACGGCTGGAGTTCGCAAGCCTTCGATCAAGATGTGTTCGCTGCTCTAGAAGGAGCCAAAGGGTCCCTGCCACGCATCCGCTTTGATTGCGGTACGAGCGATCAACTCTTAGCGGCCAATCGCGTCTTACATCAAAAAATGGAAAGCGCCGGCATCGCCCACACCTATGAGGAGCTGCCAGGTGGCCATGACTGGGACTATTGGAAGTCAAATTTGTATCGGTCTTTGATGTTTTTTGCCCAGTGACGGTCAGGAGCACAATGAAGATGAAAGCTCTAAGAAGACTTATCTGTTGGCTCTCAGGCTTGATTTGTCTTGTGGCTGCCGCACCAGCAGGCGCGCTGGAGAAACATCCTCTTCGCTTTGTCGACCCCTTCATTGGAACCGATGGCACAGGGCACGTTTTCCCTGGGGCGGTGGTGCCCTTTGGCATGGTGGCACCTGGCCCTGATATGGAAGACCGCGGCTGGAGCTACTCGAGCGGCTATCAGTACCAAGCCCGCTCGATTATGGGCTTCTCCAACACCCATATTAGCGGCGCGGGCATTGGTGAGCTCGGCGACATATTGCTTCAACCGTCAACCGGTTCCAAATGGACTGGCGCTACTACGAACTTCCGCAGCACTTTCGACAAAGCGACCGAGCAAGCAAGCCCTGGCTATTACGCAGTGACGCTGAAGGATCATGGGGTTCGCGTAGAATTGACGGCCAGCCAACGCGTTGCGATTCAGCGCTATACCTTCCAGCGGGCCGGCAAGGTGCAAGTCCTGCTGGATCTTCAGCATGGCATTTTGTTTGGCGATGGCCCACGCGTTTTGAAATCGGAAGTTCAAACCGATGCGGCTGGCGGCAAGATCAGCGGCACTATCTGGTCGAAAAACTGGGTCGAGCGAGAGGCGTCCTTCATTGTTCGATTTGATCGACCGATTGCGCGGATCCTTACTCTGCCCGGCCGGCCGGGTGACCAAGCCCCACGCTTCATCCTTGAGTTTAACTTGGGGCAAGCCAAGCAGTTGGAGGCCCGCATCGCGCTATCAACGGTGGATGTTGCCGGTGCCAAGGCAAATCTCGCCGCCAATGGGCAGCCAAGATTTGAAACTGTTGTGCAGGCCGCCCGCAGGCAGTGGAACGGCCTCTTGCGACGGATCGAGATAGAGGGAAGTGCCAAAGAGAAGCGGATATTCTACTCCGCCCTTTATCGCACCCTGATCCACCCAAGCGATATAGCCGACGTTGATGGACGTGTGCGCGGCCCTACAGGGGCGGTGATCAAAACAAAGACAGGGCATTACTACAGCACCCTTTCGCTCTGGGATACGTTTCGGGGGGTCCATCCGCTTTTCACCTTGATCGTCCCTGAGCGTGTGGACGGAATGGTTCAAACTCTGCTGGATCATCAGCGCGCGCAAGGCTATTTGCCGCTCTGGACCGCTTGGGGGCAGGAGACTTGGACGATGATTGGCAACCCCGCTTTGCCGGTCATTGCTGACGCTGTTTTAAAGGGGTTCAAGGGGTTTGATCGGGAAGAGGCCTTGGCCGCTATGGTTGCAACCTCGACGCAACCGCGCCCAAATGCACCAGCGTGGGCCCAGAAAGATTGGATAGCTTACGACAAATACGGCTATCTGCCCTATGACCTTGACGAAGGCGAAGCTGTTTCCAAGACGTTGGAGTATGGTATTGGCGACAATGCCGTGGCGCGAGTTGCCCGGCTTTTGGGTAACGATCATGTCGCGCAACGCTTTCAATCCCGTGCGCTGGGCTACCGCAAACTCTTTGATCCAGCAACCCAAACCATGCGAGCCCGCAATCGAGCGGGTGGCTGGCGAACCCCATTTGATCCCTTGGTGCCAACCTCGCCGATGAATAATCCTGGCGACTATACCGAGGCCAACGCCTGGCAGTATACGGCGACCCCCGCGTTGCACGATGTAGACGGTTTTCGTGCGCTTGTTGGCGGCCCAAGTGGGTTGGCGCGCTGGTTAGATCGGTTCTTCTCTCTGCCGTCGCTGGGCGATAACAAGCATTTGGGCCAAGAAGCTTTGATTGGCCAATATGCGCATGGAAACGAGCCCAGCCATCATATTGCATGGCTTTATGCCTATACGGACGCGCCAGAGCGCGGCCATGAGAGAGTCGCGCAGATTGCCCATACCTTCTATTCGGATCGTCCTGACGGCATTATCGGCAATGACGACTGTGGGCAGATGAGTGCGTGGTACGTCTTTGCTGCTTTGGGCTTCTACCCGGTTGAGCCCGCGAGTGGGCGCTTTACCTTAGGCCGCCCTTTGGTCCCTCAAGCTAGACTTCATTTGCCGAACGGGAAAATGCTCCAGATTACGCGGTCAGCGGCAACAGATGTTCTGCTGCGTGGCAAGGCCATCACCGAGCCAGAAGTCGACTATCAAAGCCTGGCGGCGGGCGGCACTTTATCTTTCCCCCGCTCGCGCCCTCAGGCCCCCCAGGCCAATTGAATGAGAGCGGCCACCAAGGCGAGGATCAAAAGAACCGACGCGCGAGGTCCGATATAAAGGCTGATCATCCGCTTGGTCGGAAACGAGAACGTCACCGGCGTTCCCAGAATCTTTTCGGGATGGGCGGCAATAAAGGCTGGATCAGAGGCCAAGCGCATCATGTCGCGCCGACTGCGGTAGCGCATTAAGCCAAAAAACGTCCAGCCCGGATCGGGGGCTGTGTTCCAGGCGTCAACATAGCCTCCGACTTTTCGCCCAACGATGCCCGGATGGCCGCCGCGGCCCAGCAGTACCGGCATGAAGCGTTCAGAGTAACGCTTTAACAACTCGACGCCCCGCACCATTTCACCGGTTCTTGGGTCCTCAACCTCGCCCATCTCAGCCTTAACGAGATTGAGCATGAGGAATTCACCGCCATCATCTTGTTCTAGAAAAGCCCGCAGGATCGCCCGGCTATTACCGGTCTCCTCCAGTCTATCCCCAACAGAGTCAAGGAAAGCTTCGATCTCGTGTGGTTTAACCGGCCCTTGCCAATTGTCGTACCAAAGCCGGAATAGAAGATAGAGCAAAAAGGCAGTGCCCCAGATGAGCCAAGGTGACATATAAACTCCTATGGTTTGGGTGCGGGTGTGCTTGAACGATCAGAGGACCGCGGGCGGCTGGAACTGCCTTGTGTTTCACGATCCCCTGCGGCGTTCCTCAAGGTGGTTTGGCACGCTTGGGAGGTCTTAGAGAAATTGGCCTTCAGGCAGGTGCGAACGCCCTGCCGGTCGCGAGCTGAAGCTTCACGTGCACACAGGCGCATCACATCGGCCATACAGGCTTTGCGCACATCGTCACGCTGCTTCATAGTTGGCGTGCTTTCGCCCGGACTTGTTGCTAGCATAGACAGAAAAGACGCCGCGATCCCCAATCCAATCATCTTGTACACCTTACCTACATTTATTGACACTTAGCATGTCAATATGGTGCCGACAAGCGGGCTGACTGGTGGTTTGACTTGCCATTTTGGCGTTTTAAGGCAAGAGATTAACGATGGCTTCTGCGACGATCCTAAATATCCGATTCCAGTCTGATCCGCCTAGCGATGGCCGCCGTGCGCGCAGCCAAACCAGTCGCGACAAAATCGTTTCCGCTCTCCTCCATTTGGTTGAGGGCGGTGATTTGTCCCCCAGCGCGGCGCGAGTTGCAGAAGTCGCTGGTGTCGGCTTGCGGTCGGTGTTTCGCCATTTCGACGATATGGATACGCTGTATCAGGAAGTGAGTGAGCGGGTTTCAGCCGAGGTTATGCCCCTGCTTGACGAGCCTGTGACCGGGGAGGTTTGGAAAGAGCGGCTTATGAATGTTGTCGAGAGGCGCACTACAATTTTTGAGCGCATCCATCCCTTTCGGCTCTCGACAAGCTTTAAGCGTTTTCATTCAGCCTTTCTTACTGAGGAATATCGACGAACCCTGCAACTGGAAGCCAGCACGGTTGAAGCCTTGCTGCCGGAGGATATTCTGGCTGACGACTTATCTACCCGCAGCATCAAAGTGGTCTTGAGTTTCCAGAATTGGCATGCATTGCGGTTTGAGCAGAATTTGTCGATTCAAGAGGCGCGCGATGTCGTAACCCGTCTTCTAGATGACATTCTATCAAGATTGGTGGATTGAGAACTTACTGTTCCTAAATGCCGAGTTCATCCCAGCGCGCCAAATAAATCTTGAACCAAGGCGCATAAAGCTGTGGGTTTAGGATCGCATCTGCCTTGAGCTCGCGCACGTCTACCCAACGAACGTCAGCCACCTCTTCGGGGGCAAGGTCAAAAGCGAGATTCTGGCTTGCAACTTCAGCACGATAGACTTGAACGCGCTCATGCTCGATCAAGTTATTGGAGACTTCAGCATAATACTCAACCACGCGAGCTGGCTGCAGGTCGAGCTTGATGCCGAGCTCTTCATATAAACGCCGCCGTGCACTGTCTTCTGGTGCTTCGTTCCAATGAGGATGTGTACAGCAAGTATTCGCCCATAGGTCGCCGCAATGATATTTGCTTGCTGCACGCTTCTGGATCAAAAGGTTTGGACCACAAAAGACAAAGATGGAAACGGCGAGATGCAAAGTTCCATCTTCATGTGCCTTAAGCTTCTCGATCGGAAACAAAAGGCCATCCTTTCCAATAGCCGGGATCATTAGCGAGGGCGACGAGGAGCGAGGCCCTCGGGACCAGCGCGGCTCAACTGGGGTCGCTACAAGATGATTCACTTCGTCGACTCCCATGCATGTGGACTTAAACCTTTGTCCGTGCTTGATTTTGCGTCTGATTTCTGCACGCTCTTGCTTGGCGAAGCCCAGCGCCACAACGCAGCATCTTGGACTGGCAAGACCATAAAGAAGTGCTCCAAGAGAGCTAAGGCAGCCAAGGTGAATAACAAGACAAAGCCTGTTGCCATGGCAGAACCTTCGACTGCCTGATCCGCTTGGGTCATCAACCAAGCGCACAGAATGAGCGAGCCAATTACCGAGACCGGCATTAAAGCGTTCATCGGGCGTTTGGGCAAATAGGATTTCAGATGCTCCAGATGCGCCGGGAAGAATTCATCTGTCAGGTTGGGCACACCAAGAAATATGTTGAGCTTGGCGCTGATCCGCATCGCGAACAAAATACCAAATGTCCAAGTCGCCACTGGATTTGGATGACCCCAGGTTAGGCCGATGAGTGCCAGGAGCGTGAGAAAAATGGCGATCTCATGATGGATGACCGTCAAAGTCGCAAACTTAAAGCGCGTCCAACCTTTGGCGTCGGGAGGGCATGCAGCTGGGCGGGGCCCGGTAATCTTGCCCATCAGGAAACTTGCTTCATGCCAGCCCCAGATACACAAAGCGCAGCCAGCTCCAATGTAAGCCGCCAATGTGGTATCGTCGTCCGCTGTCATAATCACGCCACCGGTGGCCGCCGCTGCGACTAAAGCAAACAGGCTTAGCGCTGTGCCGTAACTTTTTGGCGGTAACCGGACCAACAACAGAATGATGCCTGTACTGAACCACCAGGCGAAAACTGTGGTTACAATTGGCGCAGCAAGGGTGGCGACATCCATCAGCGCCCCCGCTTATCATGAAAACTAAAGCGGAGGCCTGCCATCATCGAGCCTCAGGCGTAGCCAGAAAGCGGGCAAACGCCCCCTCATTGGTTGGGCCAAAGGCGCGCAAATCGATCTCTTTGCCTGTTGTTGGATCAGACATCGTTAAGCGCTTATTTGGATACAAGGACAGGTTGAACGGCACCTCAACGCCAATTTTGCGCAATTTGCGGTCGCGCACAAAGCCACGCATTACAGCGCGGATAAAGGCATCTTCGCCAGGCGCAATGACGTCAAGCGTGGCACCTGTTGTAGCATTGCGCACGATAACAGAGCCGTCTGCTTCATCAATAAAGCGCAACTTGAGTACAGTGCTGGGAACAGGTGCCGAAACAATTGAATCCATGGGTGGATTGAGATTCTGATAGCGCCCGACAACAGCAGCGACCAGCGACAACGCGATCAAGCTACCTGCAGCAAATAAGGCCCCTTTTGGAAATGGCTCATGGTCAATTGCACTCATGGTAATGTTCCTTCGGTTGGACTTAAGGCGTTAGTAATGCGCTGGGGCCCGCCTTGCGAAAGCCGGGCGAGCCCCAAGCAAATCAGGCGAGAGCTGGTTCTGCCCCAACGCCTGCACTGTTTGACGCCTTTGAGACATCATCAACGCGTGGGGTCGTGGCATGGGTTTGCTCATGCGTGAGGCGCAGTGCTTCAGCCAAAACGGCTGCAGCCTTGGAGGCGTCGCGCAAACAACGTAGCGATGGTTGCGGCTGAACAATGAAGCCAGGGCGGGCATGAGGCCACAGCAAGACGATTGAGATTTTGTTGGGCTTTACCAATTGCAATGCCACATCGCCACTGCCGTCGGCCAATTGGTTAACGGCAGCGCTCTCAATGATCTTGTAGGGGATATTGATGGCCTTGGTCATGGCTGCGCCAAACCGCATCACCAAGCGACGATTGGTCAAAGTATAGACTGTCGTGCGGCTGTTCAAATAGGCTAAGCCCACTAACAGACCCAAGCCGACCATGCCGATCGGGGCTACCCAAACCGCGGCCAAAAGTGCTGTGCCGAAGTCTTGGCCATTTGCGGTTCCATCAATGACCCGCCACATCATCAACAGGACGAAATAGGCCGCGACCCAGCCAACCCGGAAAACACGTCGTGCCATAAGAGTCCAGTCAGGCTCTCCCTGCCACAAGATGGTTTCACCCGGCGGTAGGTCGCTTGGCAGGCCGCGAATGGGTTCAAAATCGTGCTCTCCGCTCATAGCACTGGCTCCGACCGGTCTGGTGTGGAGTAGAGATATCCTGCACCAAAGTAGCCAACGATCTTTTCTTCTTCCAGCAAGGTCACTTGGTCTGGATTGGCCAATGTTGGCGCGCCTGCGACTTGGCTACCCAAGACTGCATCAAGGCGAACCCGGCTGAGTTTCTTTTGCACGACGCACATGGTCATGGGGACGAGCACATGCTTGGTCGGCCCACCTTCGGCCGTGACATCGACTTCAAGATAGCGGACGAGGAATTCGGCACGGTCTACCCAAATGTCCTTAATGGCCCCAGCAGTTACCCCATCAAGACCTACCAAAGCAAAGCCGCGCAGATCTGGATCCTTCTTATCGATCGAATAATCCGTCGCGATGCGCAGTGGTGCAAGGCGCGTCGTGCCATGATTGGTCATATCCGGCGCATCCGCGCGAACAGCATAAGAGCCAGGACCAATGCCTGCCGACAAAGGATTGCCAACGGGCTCAATCGGAGTGCCAGACCAAGCAGCTGTCCGCTTAAACTGGGTTGCATGGGTGTCGCGAGATGCGTCTGGCTTCACCAGCTTACTGCCGTCAGGCATGTGAAAAGTCTTTGGCGTGGAGGGGAACAGCCCGCCTGGGGTAGATTCCAGAGCGCCTGTGACATCATCCTCAAGTGGAAAACCTTCGCGCCGACCTTCGCGCAAAAGGTAAAGTATCAACAGGAAGAAAAAGGCAAAGAAGAGATAGAGAACTATCTCTGTGACATCCACGGTACCCGCGAAATATTGGTTATACATGTCACTTCTCCATCGTAGTTAGAGGGTTGGGAATTCCGAGAGCCCAAAGCGGCGCTCCCCTGTCTTGTTGAGTTCTTGTGCTTCACGAATTTTTGATGGGCCCGGCGCGTGCTTGGCGAGCGGACCGATCGCCACGAGAGCTGCAAACAGCAGTCCGATTTCCAAATGATAGACAATGCCATAGCTTGTCGCTGGGCCGCTAAAGGCTGCGCCTAATGCACCAGAGGCAGTCATTTGAGCGCCGAGGTCGCGAATGCCGCCACCGAGCGCAATACCAAGACCTGCTGCTGTAGCCTGCACCCCGCCCCAGGCGCCAAGAGCGAGGCCGGACTGCTGGCCTTCATTTGCCAAGGCCATAGCCGCCGTCAGCGTTCCAATCGAAAACAAACCGCCACCCAAGCCGATGCCGATCACGCCCAAACAGAAAAGGGGTGTCAAGGCGACCGCCCCGGCAAAGATGACACAGGCAAAGGCCACAACGCCGATTAAGGCACCATAGCCTGCGAGCCTATGGGCTTCGCCGTCCCGGCTCAGCTGTTGGGAGGCAAACGCAAATCCAGTCAATGTCCCTGCCGCCCAAAGGGCAGTCAAAGCGGTGGTGGAACCGACATCCATGCCCAGTACTTCAGCGCCATAGGGCTCTAACAGGACATCCTGCATGGCAAAGGCACCTGCGCCTAAGCCCGTTGCAACCAGCAGGCGAACGGTGCGGCCTTGCTGCATGAGGAGGTTCCATTGGTCCTTGAAGGCAGGCCGCTTAAGGTCTGGTGCGGTCAGGGCAGGATTACGAATCTCCTGCTTCCACACGGCGACGGCATTTAGGATAAAGGAAACAACCGCGGCACCTTGAATGACTTGGATCAGCCGCATGGCGCTAAAATCCACCAACAAGCCGCCCAAAACCAAGGATGAAATCAGCATACCCACCAAGAGCATGACATAGAGTAGTGCCACAACGCGCGGCCGGGTCTCATCCGTTGCAAGGTCGGTTGCCAAAGCCAAGCCTGCTGTCTGGGTGGTGTGCATACCGGCACCGACAAGCAAGAAAGCAAGTGCCGCTCCGACATGTCCAAAGATGATGGGTCCTTGCCCATCGCCCGACAGGATCAGCAATGCGAATGGCATAATGGCCAGTCCGGCGTATTGCGCCATGGTACCCATAAAAATGAAGGGTGTGCGCCGCCAGCCTAAGTAAGATTTATGCGTGTCAGATTTAAAGCCGATCAGGGCGCGCATTGGTGCAAACAAGAGCGGCAGGGACACCATCAAAGCGACTAAAGTGCCACTGACGCCCAGCTCAACAATCATGACCCGGTTGAGTGTCCCGGTTAATAGGACCGCGGCCATACCCGTAGAAATTTGAAACAAGGATAAGCGCAGTAGCCTGCTAATGGGCAAATCTTTGCTTGCTGAGTCCGCAAAGGGCAGCATGCTGACAAATAATTGACGCCAAGCAGCGGCGATTTTTTCGGCTTGGGGCGTCATGACTTTTGCCCTGCCCAATTGGCGCTTGATGCTGCATTGGAAGGTGACATTTGCCCGCTCTGCGAACTCGCATCACTCTTCTGGCCCTCCAGGCGCGCTACGCGCAGCTTCCAAAGAAATTGCGCTGCATTGATCACATAGGTCGCATAGGCAGCGACAGCGATGTAGATCTGTTGTTCAGGGGTCCACCAGCCCTTGAGAAGCGCGACAACGTAGAGAGTTTGGAGGGCGAGGACCAACATTGAAAAGACGTCTTCCCAAAAGAAGGCATCTACAAAGAGCCACTCACCAAACACCACTTTTTCCCAGATCGAGCCGGTAATCATAATGGTATAAAGTAGGAATGTCTTGATCAGGATGGAGATCGTCGCCGCTTCATACCCTTTTCCAGTGCTGAGATAGTAAGCGACTAAGCCCAAACTGATCAGGAAAACCAGAAATTGTAGTGGTGCCAAAATAGCCTGAACTAAAGTCCAAGGTGTCTCATCACGCCGCGCCCGCTGTTCAGGCGTGTAGAGTGGCTTTTTTGGCGATTTAGACCGTTCTGCGGTCGCCGGATTGGACATACTGGCAGGAAGGTCGGACAAAACACAGTCAACACCCGCTTGATCCGCACTGAAAATCTCAGCCGTATGAACCTGTTCACACCTCGCACCCTGCTCTATCGCACGCGCAGCGTCGCACTCGCAAAATGCATGCGAAGACACTGATTTTGATGAGATATGCAAAGATTGCATTCCTGATTTCCAGCAGCGTCAGACGAAAAGTGCCTACGCCATCCCTGAGTTTCGCACGCCCACTTTGATTGTCAAGTTATTTGGACGCCTAACAAAACTGACACTTTTTGGCGTTTGGGGATAAATTTTTCAATTTGGCTCTGGCTCATATTAAATCTTCGTGTAAGTTGAAGAGACCAGAGGTCAGGTAAAGCTTAGGAAAAAAGGCTGCTACACTGGTTTGGGATGACCTGATTGCTGATTTCCTCGTAAGGCGGGAACCAACAGCAGGGGGCAGCGCGTAGCTGGACGCGTACGAGACGGTGTGACTCCGAAAATGATCTGGAGAAGCAAAATGTCCAATCAAGACACCTTAGTGCACTTGGACCCCAGAAATCACGGCCAAGAAGAAATCAAGCAGGGCTCAACGCCAGCTTGGACTAAGCCAGAGTCCGCTCCAGCGCATGGCGGCGACAAGTCAACAGATGTAAAGATTATGGAGTTGCTGGCGCAGATGGTTGAAGGCGATATCATTCCCCGTCTCATGCTGGCCCACAAAACCCATCGCGACCAAAACCTCGGCCAAGTCTCCGGCAAGGAGCCGGGGCAAACCGCGGTAATTGATCTCGCTCATATCTTGCTCACCCACGAAGTCGATGATGTTGAGGTTATTCTTCAGGCCTATTTGAATTCCGGTCTCCGATTAGATGAAGTTTATGTTGACCTAATGGCACCGGCAGCTCGGCATTTAGGCTTGATGTGGGAAGATGACACTGCGTCCTTCTCAGATGTCACGATTGGCCTTGGTCGGTTGCAGACACTTTTGAACCGGCTGAGCGACAATGATCGCGACGAAAAAAATCTTCGCGCAGACTCGGCATCGGGTCTTTTTGTGACGCCAGCAGGGGAAATGCACAGCTTTGGCATCCGCATGGTGGACGAATTATTTAGACGTGCGGGCTGGCGAACCCTGTGTGAGCCCAATTCTCGTATCAATGATGTCTTGGCAATTGTGGGCAGTGAGAGCTTCCATATCCTCGGAATCGGCATTTCAGGCGAGGGTCAGCTCCCATTTGTCAAGGAATTGATCCGTCAGGTACGTAAAGTCTCACACAATCGCCATATTCTCGTGATGGTTGGGGGAAGCCACATTGTTGAGCGGCCTGAATTGGCAGCGAGCGTTGGGGCTGATTTCTCTGCTAGTGACGGCAGAGAAGCTATCGCCATCGCTGAAACAGTCATATACGAGCACAATCACAGGCATTAACCGTTTATGCTAGTTTCAAGGTCTTTATCGCGCATATGGAACATACCCCCGCTAATGAAAACTTCGGTCCACTGCTGCAGCCTGCTGCGCTTGGCGACTTAGAGGCTTCGATTGCGGTTAAGGTTTTGGCTGCCGGTGGGGATGTGGCCATTGTTATAGACCGCGATGGCGTGATTTGCGACTTGGCCGTCGGCAATTCAGACCTGCAGCTCGATGATTTTGAGAGCTGGGTAAATAAGCCTTGGTCAGATACGGTCACGCAAGATAGCCGTCCAAAAGTGGAAGAGATGTTGCGCGATGCAGCGTCTGATAAAGCGATCCGTTGGCGCGAGCTTAACCACCCTTCTCGCAGAGGCGATTCTGTTGCCTTGCGTTATGTAGCCGTCGGCACCGGGGATGATGGTCGGATTATTGCTATTGGCCGCGACCATCGTGCTGCTTCAGTTCTGCAGCAGCGACTGTTGCAAGCGCAACAGTCGATGGAGCGGGACTATGCGAGGATGCGTACGTCTGAATCGCGTTATCGCATGTTATTTCAGTCGACCAGCGAAGCTGTTCTCATCATTGACGGCGCTACCCGTCGTGTCGCAGAAGCCAATCCAGCAGCAGACCGCTTGATCGGCGGGGATGGGTCCCTTGTTGGAAAGCCATTTTCGCGTCTGTTTGCGGTGCAAAACCAAGAAGATGCTGCATCCCTTCTTTCGGTCGCTCAGGCATCAACCAGCCGCTCGGCTCCGCAAACAAGTCTGACTTCCAATGGCCGACAATTGAATGTGAGCGCCTCCCTATTTAGGCAGGACCGCAGCATGCACTTCTTGGTTCGGTTGGTTCCGGCAGAACGATCAGAGCCCATTGCGGTAGACGGCAGCCATCGCATGTTGGCATCGATTAACCTCCTTCCAGATGGTCTAGTGGTCACAGACCGGGACTTAAATATTCTCACGCAGAATTCGGCCTTCCTCGATCTGGTTCATCTGCCAACTCCAGAGCAGGCCAATGGCGAAGCTCTGACACGGTTTTTGGGCCGGCCGGGTGTTGATCGTAACATTCTCCTCGAAAACTTGGTCAAATATGGCGTCGTCCGCAATTTTCCGACCGTCTTGCAAACCCAATTTGGCGAGTTGGAAGATGTCGAAGTCTGCGCTGTATCGGTTCCCGAAGGAGAAGAAGGCTTCTATGGCTTCAGCATCCGTCGGGTAAGCCGCCGCGAGATGGAGCGTGGCCAACAGCCACTAGAACTAGTTCGTTCCCCAGCGGATATGAGTGAGCTGGTGGGCCGGGTTTCTTTAAAAGAAATTGTGCGCGACACCACTGATTTTGTTGAAAGGCTTTGCATCGAAGCGGCCTTAGATCTGACTGGCAATAATCGCGCGTCAGCAGCAGAGATTTTGGGCGTCAGCCGCCAAAGCCTTTATTCCAAACTTCATCGCTTTGGCATTGGCAATTTTGACGACGACGCCCAATAAGATTGTTCCCTGATTTGATCGAACAATCGGTTAACAATCGGCCAGCAAATTTCGATTTTTGAAGGCGGCTCGCTTTATTTGGATCGAAGGTGCGCTAAGCACATGATTTGGAGCCACAGCTTTTGCCTGTGTGTATTGAAAACAAAGCCATTTTTGAGAATTACCTCCCGATGAAATAGTGTCGAATTTAATTGACACTATTCAGTGTCCAACATAGGCTTGCCCTATGAACCAGACAGCTGCACCCTTGGTACGATCCAAATTGCCAGCCCCCAAAGCGGTGCTTGAGCTGTTTAAACCCATAACCTGGTTTGCCCCAATGTGGGCCTTCATGTGTGGTGTGGTTTCTTCGGGGGCACCTTTTTCCGAAAAATGGCCATTGGCACTTGCGGGTGCAATTCTGGCCGGGCCAATGATTTGCGCTACGAGCCAGGCTGTGAACGACTGGTTTGATCGCCATGTAGACGCGATCAACGAACCTAATCGTCCAATCCCTTCTGGGCGAATTCCAGGTCGCTGGGGTCTTTGGATCGCGATAGTCTGGACAATTGTGTCGCTCTTGTTCGCAGCCACATTGGGTCCTTGGGTTTTCGTGGCTGCAGCGCTTGGGATTGTGCTTGCTTGGGCCTATAGCGCGCCGCCGTTCCGACTCAAGCAGAGCGGCTGGTGGGGCCCTGCATCCGTCGGATTTTCGTATGAGGGTCTAACTTGGTTTACGGGTGCTGCCGTTGTCACTCAGACCCTACCCGACATAAAAATTCTATTGCTGGCCGGACTTTATGCGGCCGGCGCACATGGCATCATGACCCTGAATGACTTTAAAGCTGTTGAGGGAGACCGTCAGCTGGGGCTTAGATCTCTGCCGGTCGTTATGGGGGTCGATGGTGCGGCTCGTTTTGCTTGCTTAGTAATGGCTTTCCCTCAGGCCGCGGTTATCGGTCTACTCGTCTATTGGGGTCTGTGGCCATACGCCGCTGGCGTACTGATTGCCTTGCTTGCCCAGTTTGCTTTGATGCGGCGACTTTTGAGCGACCCCTTGAAACACACGCCATGGTATAATGCGACCGGGACCAGCCTTTATGTGCTGGGTATGCTGGTCAGCGCCATTGGCGTCGGCTCTCTACTTGGAGGAAATGCATGACCCAACCTTCACACAATCCTTTAGGTTGGCTCGGCATTGCCCGTCTGGGGCTGGTGCAAAGTGCGCTTGGCGCTGTTGTTGCGCTTACAACCTCGACCCTGAACCGGGTCATGGTGGTCGAGATGGCGATGCCAGCTATGCTACCTGCAGCCCTCGTTGGTTTGCACTTTGCCGTGCAGATCACCCGACCGCACTGGGGCTATGGTTCTGACCTTGGTAGCAGACGCACACCATGGATTATCGGTGGGATGGCTTGTTTATGTCTCGGCGCGATAGGTGCAACCCATGCCGCTTTGATGATGGCCAACGCGCCTGAACTCGGCGTCCTGCTTTCTGTTTTGGCATATCTGATGATTGGGATGGGCGTCGGCGCATCTGGCACTTCGCTTTTGGCCCTCTTGGCAACCCGTGTCGCCCCAGAGCGGCGCCCGGCTGCAGCGTCGATTACATGGATCATGATGATTGTTGGGATCGTTGTTTCGTCCATCATTGTCGCTCAACTGATTACGCCGTTTAGTGCACGAGCTTTGACTTTTGCCGCGACAGCTGTTGCTGGTTGTGCCTTTCTGGTCACTTTAGCCGCTGTCCACGGCGTTGAGTTGCCCAAAGGTGCTGTCGTGGCAGAGTCTGAAGCAGCAGAGGAAGCACCTGAGCCCGTCCCGTTTCGTCAGGCTTTAAAGGATATTTGGGCAGAGCCTTTGGCCCGCAACTTCTCTATCTTCGTATTCGTGTCGATGTTGGCTTACAGCGCGCAGGACCTGATTTTAGAACCCTTTGCCGGCTTGGTCTTCCAAATGACGCCAGGCCAGTCGACCCAGTTATCGGGCGTTCAGAATATGGGTGTTTTGTTGGGCATGATCCTAACCGGGGCGATTGGTGGGCGCAGCTCGCGTTCAGGCAAGAACTGGTTAGCGACCTGGGCGATCTTTGGCTGCTTGGGCTCTGCGCTTGCGCTTTTGGGACTAGCAGCTGCAGCTGAAATTGGCCCAGGCTGGCCGCTTAAGCCAACCGTCTTTGCCTTGGGCTTTGCAAATGGCATTTTTGCCGTCGCCGCCATCGGATCCATGATGGGGCTTGCAGGAAGTGGCCAAAAATCGCGTGTTGGCATTCGAATGGGGATTTGGGGGGCCGCTCAAGCCATAGCATTTGGCCTCGGCGGCTTCTTTGGAGCAATGGGCGTTGATGGTTTGCGGGCAGTATTGCCTGAAACCGGTCATGCTTTCCTCGTTGTCTTTGTCATTGAAGGCGCTCTTTTCTTGGTCGCTGCGTATCTCGCTAGCCGCCTTGAGCACCAAAAATCGCGCGTCTTCGCGGAAACCGACGGGCCAGCCCAGCTTGTGGGACGAGGCTCCCCCCTGACACAAGGATAAGATGATGGCAAAGCCCGCAGAATTTGATGTCATAGTCGTCGGTGGCGGACCATGCGGGGCAACCGCGGCGACCGATCTGGCATTGCTAGGTCATCGCGTGATGCTGTTGGACAAGGCAGGTCGGATCAAGCCATGTGGTGGCGCTATTCCGCCGCGCCTCATGCGCGATTTTGATATTCCAGCTTATCTTCTCTGCGCCCACGCCAATGCCGCCCGTATGATCGCGCCCAGCGGCAAAGCAGTCGATATGCCGATTGAAGGCGGCTATGTCGGCATGGTCAATCGCGATACATTCGACGAGTTCCTGCGCGAACGGGCTGCCCAATCAGGGGCCGAAAGGCGCAAGGGTGAATTTGAGCGTTTGGAGCATCAAGCCGATGGGCCCAGCCTAATCCACTATGTCGATGGTGAAGGCCAAGCTCAACAAGTCACTGCCCGCTATGTGATAGGAGCCGATGGCGCGCGCTCTAAAGTTGGCAAACAGACCATCAAGGGTGCCGAGAAAATCCCATGTGTCTTTGCTTATCACGAAATTATCTCCGTGCCCGAGACAATATCGGGCGACTTCGACCCGAGCCGGTGCGATGTCTATTACCAGGGCCATTTATCGCCAGATTTCTATGCTTGGATCTTCCCGCATGGATCGACCGCCAGCATTGGTGTCGGTAGCGCGCACAAAGGTTTCTCACTGCGCGGCGCCATCAAGGACTTGCGTGCGGCGTCAGGCCTTGATGCTTGTGATACGGTGCGAACCGAAGGCGCACCAATCCCGCTAAAGCCTCTCAAGCGCTGGGACAATGGGCGCGATGTTCTTCTGGCTGGTGACGCCGCAGGCGTTGTTGCCCCCTCGTCGGGGGAAGGCATTTATTATGCCATGGTGTGTGGCCGGGAAGCCGCCAATGCGGTTTCAGAAGCGCTGGCTACCGGCAAAGTCTCAGCGCTTAAACTCGCCCGCCAGCGCTTTATGAAGGCGCATGGCAAGGTCTTCTGGATTCTGGGGGTCATGCAGCACTTCTGGTACCGTAGCGACAAACGGCGGGAGCGATTTGTCCAAATTTGCGATGATCCTGATGTGCAATATCTGACTTGGCAGTCCTATATGAATAAGGAATTGGTGCGCGCCAAGCCTGCCGCCCACGCCCGCATCTTCTTCAAGGATATGGGCCATTTGCTGGGTCTTTCACCTACTTGAAGCCGCAAGCATAAGCCCGAAATGCCTGATAATTTTCTGCCTATCCTCACCCACTTATTTGCCTCCGGCCTTGCGATAGACGTGGCACTGGTGGTGATTGCTTTAGAGTTTCTGGCTCTCTGCCTTTTTGGAAGAAGTGGCACTTTGGCGACACGAGCGTTTACCCTTGTTCTGGCCTTAGGACCTGGTGCGTGCCTCATGTTGGCCTTACGTGCAGCCCTGACGCAATCCAGCTTGGTCTGGGTTGCTTTGTTTCTTGCCTTGTCGTTGCCGCTTCACCTAGCTGACCTTGCGCGCCGCAAGATTTAGGCGGATTTCGGCGCGCATGAAAAAGGCGGGACGCTGATGCATCCCGCCTTATACTCTTACCGTTCAGCCAGCTTGTGTTGGCCAAAGGTTAAACCATGATTTAGTTGGTGTGGGTCTTCAGATAAGCCACCAAGTCAGCGCGCTTTTGCGAATCCTTGATCCCGACGAAGGCCATGATGGTGCCGGGGATGCGTGCCTTTGGATTTTCCAAATAGGTGTAGAGCTCTTGCTCGGTCCAAGTGATCCCGGACTTCTTGTTCGCTTCAGAATAACGGAAGCCAGCAACTTGGCCTGCGGTGCGGCCGATGATGTTGTGCAAGGATGGGCCAACTTTGTTCACGCCAGGAGTCACGACATGGCAGGTTTGGCACTGACGGAAAACGGCTTCACCCTTTGTTGGGTCGCCCGAAAGCGTAGCGCCAGCTTTATCCGTGATCGCCAAAACCATTGCACCAGCGGCTGGAGCCGCGGCGGCAGCGGCAGCAGGAGCCGCAGCATCAGCTGCCGGAGCGGCCGCTTCAGTTGCAGGCGCGGCAGCAGTTTCTGTCGCAGCAGGGGCAGCAGCTTCAGTAGCCGGGGCAGGAGCTTCTGCCTTCTCACTGGCTTGTTGTCCGCAGCCTGCCACCAGAACCAACGCCGCAAGCGAGACAGCAATTCCAGAACCCAAAATTTGTCTTTTCATGGTTTTTCCTCTCAAAATCGGCGTCGAAGCCTTATGATATCTGTACTATAGTGCGAATTCGCTTGAGGTCTAGAGTCACGAACCTGTGACTCAGGTAAAATCCGCCAGTTGGATCGTAGTGGGTTGAAGAGGCCTTGGTTCGATTCTATTTTTGATCAATTGTGGCACCACTAATCGGAGAATCCGTAGGAGTTTTACCCTCTCCAGTGGTCCCTTTTTGAGTAGATTTATGTTATAATTGGCATCCAAAACATGGCATAGTCTGCGTCGATTTTATTGCCGCCCCTTGGTTCTTGACTTGCTATAGAGTCGGTTGTCGTTATTGATCTGGATGCGACGCAGCGCCACTTGAAACCAAAGTGGCCTCAGTAGGTTGTTTATTCGGAGACGTCAGATGGATTTTGGTCAACGCGTGCGACATAGTCTGGCTAGTCTGAAGCGTGTGGTTACACCCAAGCCCGCAAAGGACCCATTTGCAGCGGCGGAGGTCGCCCCTGCCGCTGCGCCGGTCACCGCCAAGCCAAAGCGGGGTTGGCAAGTTTGGGCCATAGCCGGTGCTTTGGTGGTTGTTCCGATCTATTACATTCTTGGGGCCGTCCTAACCCATCGAATCAATGATGATTTGAACTTTAAGGCTGATGATCCTGGCCCAGGCGCATCGCGCACCATTGCTGTTATAGCCGGTCTGATCGACCGTGAGATCAATCAAACCGCTTGGGCCCCCAATACCCAACCTTTCCAGCCAGCTGCCCTCCTGCGCTATGGCGGCAACATGGCCAATTTCCAGTCGGGTATGGTCAAAGCTCTATCGAATATCACGGTAGAAATCGAAAGCTATGTTGGTCGTTCGCGCGGTACCTCGGCGGCCGATCCAGACCTTGGCCGTGCGCGGCAGGGCTTGTCTCGTCAACCGGACACGTGGTTGCTAGACCCTTGGCCGACCTCTTCAGCGGATCAGGAATATCGCAAGGCGCGCACTGCTTTGATGGCGTATAATGCGCGCGTGGCGGACGGTAGGGCAGTTTTCGATGAGCGCGCGGACAATTTGCAGGCCTTGTTGGCGCGATCGGCCCTCGACCTTGGGTCGTCTTCTGATGCCCTAGAGAAGCAGATAGGCGCAGGTCGAAAGGTCTTTATCGATCGGCGGGCAGACAAGCTCTTTTATTTTGTCAAAGGCCAGTCTTACGCCTATTTTATCGCTTTGCGCGCCGTACGCGAAGACTTCAAAGATGTAATTGTAGAGCGCAGGGTAGCAGGTTTGTATGATGCGATGCTGGCAGATCTGGCGACTGCAGCCAGCTTACAGCCATTGATCGTGCAAAATGCTTCACCTAATGCGCTTTTGATGCCAAACCACTTGTCAACAGAAGGCTTCTACCTCCTCCGTGCTCGCTCGAAAATGCGCGAGATCACCGACATCCTGCAACGCTAACGGATAGAAGACATGGGCGAGCGCAAACTTCTCTGTATCGCTGATGATAGCCCAGAGTGCCGGGCAGCGGTTTATTTCGGTGCGCTGCGCGCTGCCAGTACGGATGCAAAGCTAATCATTCTGCGCGTGGTGGAGCCCATGGACCCTGGACTTTGGTCGGCGATGGGCGAAGCCATGCGTGAGCGTATGCGACTTGAGGCTTTGGACGACTTGCAAGCGCTCTCTGATGTCGCTTGGCAGGCTGCGGGCCTCGCCCCTGAATTGGTAGTGCAAGAAGGAACGCTGGATCATCAAATCCGCGCCTTCATCGATGCGACGCCTAGTGTGAAGACCCTTCTGCTGGCGGCAGCTGCTGGACGCGGCGGCCCAGGGCCCTTGGTTGCGGCAGCCATGCGGGGCGGTTTTGGCTTTGGAGCCCGCGCCGTGGCGATTATGATTGTGCCAGCGGGATTAAGTGATGAAGAATTGGCAGACCTTGCGACCTAGCGCATCCAAATCCACTGCCCAGTCCTGAAAAAAGTTGAATTTCTGCACCAAGTGGGCCATGTCTAACCCATGTTTATTCAAACCGAAGCAACCCCGAACCCCGCCACCCTTAAATTTCTGCCCGGACGCGACGTGCATCCAGATGGGGCGATTGAGTTTAATGACGCTGCGGCCGCCGCTGCATCACCATTAGCTGCCGCATTGTTCAAGATTGACGGGGTTCGCCGCGTCTTTTTTGGTGCTGACTTTATCACGGTGACAAAGGACGCTGAGACCGAATGGCCACATATTAAGCCATCGCTTTTAGGTGCCATCATGGACACTTTCGTCTCGGGTGCGCCGGTGATGACACACAGCATCACCGCTGAGCCCACGTCATCTGCCGGAGCCTATAGTGGCGATGCGGCCCAGATCGTGCGTGAGATCGAAGAATTATTGGCGACACGTGTGCGCCCCGCTGTTGCCCAAGATGGCGGTGACATTGATTTCGATCGGTTTGAGCCCGAAACTGGAACCGTCTATCTGCGCCTACGTGGTTCCTGCGCCGGCTGCCCATCCTCAACCATCACGTTGAAGCAGGGGATTGAGAATATGCTCAAGCATTATGTTCCCGAAGTCTTGCGGGTAGAGCAGGCTTTATAGACTTATTCCTTATTTCGAAGGCTGAACATAATGGGCGCGCTAGACGACTTAGCTTTGAACCAATTGTTTGTAGATGCCCGTACTCGCAATGGATGGGTTGAGGAGACTTTACCCGAAAGCTTGATGCGCGCTGTCTATGATCTCACAAAATGGGGACCGACTAGCGCGAATTGTTCGCCCGCACGGTTTGCTTTTGTTGGCTCAGCAGAAGGTAAAGCGAAGCTAAAGCCCTATTTGGCCCCCGGCAATGTCGACAAAACTATGTCGGCACCTTGGACCGTGATTGTGGCGAGTGATCCAAAGTTTTACGATAAAGTCCCGGAGCTGTTTCCCCATAATCCAGATGCTGCCAAATGGTTCTCCGAGATGCCAGATGGTGGCGCAGAAGCGGCTTTTCGCAACGGCACACTACAAGGCGGCTATTTGATGATGGCGGCCCGTTCGCTTGGTCTCGATTGTGGCCCCATGAGCGGTTTTGATAATGCCGGCGTCGATGGTGCTTTCTTCAAAGAAAATGGTTGGAAATCGAATTTTCTAGTAAATTTAGGTCATGGAACAGATAAAGACTTGTTCCCGCGCCTACCTCGTCTGTCATTTGAGTCTGCTTGCCAAGTTTTGTGATCGGAAAATGATCGACAGAGCAAGCAAAATAACCGAACAATGGAAACATGTCTGTATCAGAAATCCCTGCCGGAGAGGCTGTCGATCGTGCTGAACCGTTGCACGAGGCGATTTATCAAGAATTGCGAGCTCGCCTTTCACGCGGGGCATTTGCGCCGGGTGAAAGTCTCAGCCTGCGGTCGCTGGCAACCGAACTGGGCGGCAGCGTTACTCCAGTTCGGGATGCGGTCTGGCGGTTAACGGCGGAGCATGCCCTTAGCATGGGCGCAACCCGACGGATCACGGTACCTGAGATGGACCAGACTGGAATTGTGGAGTTGATGCGTGCCCGCACGCTCTTGGAGCCAGAGGCAGCAGCAAGGGCCCTGCCTTTCATCACAGCCAGTCACCGCCAAGCGATGGCGGAAGCTAATGACGCCATGGATGCGGCACTGCGACAGGGTGATATTGTCGGCTATATGGCCAGCAATCACGCATTCCACTTTAGCCTCTACCGTGCATGTCCATCAACGGTGATTATCCCCATGATCGAGAGCATTTGGGTACGTTTCGGTCCCTTCATGCGGCTGATGTTTCCTGATGCTGTTAACGACCTTGATCTATCTGATCGCCACGGCGATGCGCTGAAGGCGCTCGAAAGTGGAGATGAAGCGGGATTACGAGCGGCAATTGCCGCAGATGTGCAAGATGGCCTAGATTGGATGATAAACCGCATTTAATGCCGTTTTTAGCTTGACCAACCCCACCCTTAGAACGTTATAACAAATTCTGAGGTGGAATGTGCCAATCGTCAGGGAGAAGTTGAGGGAGTTTAAGGCGCGCGAAAGCGCAGCTTATCGGCGAAGCCGACCCCTGTCTGCCGCGCGCGCAAACCAAGAGAACGGTTTTTTCGGTGGGGTGCCCCAGCATTGGATGTTGGACTGGCCGATGCCGTTCCCTTTGGTGGTCCAACAAGCGAGTGGAACAAGCCTCATTGATCTCGACGGCCATGTGCTGACTGATCTGTGTTTGGGCGACACCGGTGCGATGTTCGGCCACAATCCCGAATCCGTTGCGAAAGCCGTGCAGGCGCAAGCATCGCGAGGGCTTACCTCCATGTTGCCGTCCGCCGATGTTGAAGAAGTAGGCAGCCTCCTGCAGGCCGGGTTTGGCATGCCGTATTGGCAGATTACTCTGACCGCCTCAGATGCCAATCGCTTTGCCCTACGTGCGGCGCGGGCCATCACTAAAAGGCCGAAAATACTCGTCTTTGACGGATGCTACCACGGGGCGGTTGATGAAACTGCGGTCAATCTGACGGCAGGCCAGACCGTAGCCAAGCCCAGTTTGTGGGGTCAGGCTTATGATCTTGCCGCTGTTACCACGTGCATCCCCTTCAACAATGTGGAGGCATTGGCTGCTGCTTTGGTGCAGGGCGACATCGCCTGTGTGATTATGGAGCCAGCTCTGACCAATTGCGGCATGGTCGCGCCCGCACCGGACTTTCTGGATGAGGTACGCCGTTTAACCCGCGCGCACGGTACCCTTTTATTGATCGATGAGACGCACACTCTCTCCACGGGCCCCGGCGGCTGGACACGCACTTTCGGCCTTGAACCCGACATTTGGGTTGCCGGTAAAGCCGTTGCCGGGGGCATTCCAACCGGCGTTTGGGGTTTTACCGAAGAGGTGAAGCGTGGGATTGAACGGGTGCGCGCTGAAACCCCATCCGGGCATTCCGGTGTTGGGACAACTTTGTCGGGCTCGGCCTTGCAGATGGCAGCGCTGCGTGCCTGCCTGCAGGATGTCATGACCGAGACAAACTATGCCGCGATGATTGCTGGAGCCATTGCCCTGGAAGATGGCATCACGCGCTTAATCGTTCAACTTGGTCTGCCGTGGTCGGTTATTCGGTTGGGTGCGCGGCTAGAAACCGTCTTTGCGCCTAATTTGCCCACCAATGCCGAGCAAATGCGGGCAAGCTTTGATTATGACCTTGAGGCTGGCATCCACCTTGGTCTGTTAAACCGCGGCTTCTTGGTGACCCCCTTCCACAACATGCTGTTAGCGGGCCCAAGCCTATCCAGAGAGGCACCAGCAGCTTATGTTGCTGCTCTCAATTCAATCCTTAACGAGATTATTTAGCGGAAATTGGTGACCCATGTCGTTTGAAACAGACCCCAGCATTCACAAGCGTCTCGAGGCTTGGATCAAAGAGAAAGGCGTTTCTGAAATCGAGCTGATTTTGCCGGACATGAACGGCATTATCCGGGGAAAAGTTGTGCCCGCTGCGCGCTTTTTAAAAGGGGTGTCTAACCACACGTTGCGGATCGCCTCATCGATCTTGCGTGTAACGGTGACCGGCGAATATCCAGATGCTGAGTCCGACGATGAAGATGGGTTTTCTGGCACGCTCGATCCAGATTGTGTGCTTGTGCCTGATCCATCTTCAATCTGTGTCGCGCCCGGCTATAGGACCCCGACGGCCTATGTGGTGACAGATGCTTATACCCATGCTGGCAAGCTCATAGATATTGCCCCACGCCAAGTTCTGCGCCGGGTGCTGGACCTGTATGCCGAGCGCGGTTGGGAGCCTGTGGTGGCACCCGAGGTCGAATTCTTCCTAACGGCCCGCAACATCGACCCCGATTTGCCGCTCGAAACACCTGTCGGGCGCTCTGGTCGGGCCGAAACGGTTTCTCAGCCTTATGGACTCGAAGCGATCAACGAATATGAAGATCTGATCGAGCAAATCTATGAGTATTGCGAGATTGCTGAGCTTGATATCGACACCATGATCCATGAAGCCGGTGCCGCTCAGTTGGAGGTCAACTTCAATCATGGCGATGCGTTGGAGTTGGCCGATCAAGTCTTGATGTTCAAACGTATCGTGAGGCAAGTCGCTTTATCGCAGAATGTCTATGCTACTTTCATGGCCAAGCCGATGGATAATCAGCCTGGCAGCGCCATGCACATCCACCAGTCTTTGGTGGATAAGGAGACGGGCCGTAATCTGTTTGCCAATACCAATGGCACCGACAGCAAATTATTCCGCTCGTTCGTCGGTGGGCTGCAGACTTATCTTCCCGATGTTGCACCTCTCTTCGCGCCGAATGTAAACTCATTCCGCCGGATGCGACCCCAGTTTGACGCCCCGATCAATGTGCAATGGGGTCTGGATAATCGATCCTGCGGTCTGCGGACGCCGATCAGTGATGGCCGGAATCGACGCGTTGAGAACCGTCTCCCCGGGGCCGATGCCAATCCTTATCTCGCCATCGCCTCGTCCTTAGCTTGCGGTTACGTCGGCATGGTTCAAGGCCTAGAGCCCGGTCCGTTGATCACCACTTCGGCCTATCGGATGCCTCGCTCGCTCCCACGTACGTTGGACGAGGCATTGGGGCGTTTCCAAAATTGTGAACCCATGCGAGAAGTATTGGGTGAAGATTTCTGTCGCGTGTTTGCAGCGGTTAAGCTGGATGAGCTTGACGCTTTCGAAGGGGTCGTGTCGGCCTGGGAACGCGAACATTTACTCTTGAAAGTCTGAGGTCTCGTTTTGTCCAAAAAGCCAACCCAACACACACACGGCATTGCTACCAAGGCAGAGGCAGAAGCCTTTCTGGCCGCAAATCCTGGCATCAGCTTCATTGATATTCTCTATAATCCGATGAGTGGCCCGCCACGCGGTAAGCGTATTCGGCCCCACGAGCTTTTGACTGTCTATGGTCATGGCCGTTATTTGCCCGGCTCAATCACGGTGGTGGATATGCAAGGAGCCGATTGCGAAGCCACAGGGCTTGTTTGGGAAGATGGGGATGCCGACCGCTTGGCTAAGCCCGCGCCCAATACCTTGTATAAGGCCCCATGGTTAGGCGACGATATCGCCCAATGCGTGTTGTCGCTCTATGAATTGGATGGTCAAGGTAGCGACCTTGATCCACGCAACGTCCTGCAACGTGTTTTGGCCCGATTTGCTGCTGACGGTCTAACGCCAGATGTTGCCTGCGAGCTTGAATTCTATCTTTTAGACCAACGTTATGCGGGCCAAGCACCCTCTTTGCCATCCTCGCCAGTCACTGGCCACACCCCGTCCGGCCATGAAGTCTATGGCCTCCGTGAGCTTGATGACTACATGCCCTATTTGCGGGACCTCTATGACGCGGCAGAAGCTCAGGGGTTGCCGATTGAAGCTGCGATCAGTGAGTTCGCTCCAGGGCAGTTAGAAATCGGGCTAGAGCATCGCGCGGACGCCTTAAGGGTCGCTGATGAAGCCATGATGTTTAAGCGCCTCGTGAAAGGCTGTGCTGTTAGCCATGGCCTTGAAGCGACATTTATGGCTAAGCCCTTTGAAGGGCGCGCCGGCAATGGTCAGCATTTGCACGTCTCTGTCCTTGATCAGGATGGCCACAATATTTTCGCTAGCGACGATCCCCAGGGCACACCAGAACTGCGCCACGCAATCGCAGGGATGCAACAGCTACTTCCCGAAGGCATAGCGATTTTCGCACCGAACCAGAATTCCTACCGTCGCTTTGTTGGTAATTCCTATGCCCCAGTGGCAGCGACTTGGGGCGTGAATAACCGAACGGTGGGCTTGCGCGTTACCGCAGGGCCGCCAGCGAGCCGTCACGTTGAACATCGTGTTTCGGGAGCTGATGCCAATCCATATCTAGCGCTGGCAGCCATGCTGGCGGGTGTACATTACGGGTTGACGAACAAGCTCGACCCCGGCCCCCCAATCATGGGCGATGGCTACGCTCAGGCGGATAAAGCCCCCGTGGATTTGCCCAAGAATTGGTTCGCGGCCGTGGACACTTTTGCATCATCTGAAGTCCTCAAAGACTATCTGGGTGCTCGTTTTCAAGCCATGTATACTATTGTTAAGCGAACTGAGCAGGACCGCTACTTTGCACATGTTCCGCTTGCAGATTACGACTGGTGTTTCCGAAACGCCTAAACCACGGATGTAACTTGAGAGGGAGATACGTGAATGACTGAACGACCACTGTCACGTGAAGAAGTTGATCTGTTCCTGCGGCTTAGACCCCATTCGCGCCGGGCCTTCATGGCCGCTTTCGGTGCAACGGCGGCGGCGCTAACACTTTCCGGCTGTAAGCCTGCCGAGTCTGAAGCGACATCGGAAGGCAAGCTGGTTATTGAAGGCTCGGAGGGCAATAAACTCGCCTTCTATAATTGGGATACCTATATTGGTGAGAACACCTTGGCAGACTTCAAGGCCGCAAGTGGCGTTGAGGTCAATATGACCTTGTTTGCCAATAATGATGAGTTGTTTGCTAAATTCCGCGCTGGAAACCCTGGCTTCGACGTTATCATGCCATCCAATGAATATGTAGCCCGTATGATTGAAGCCAAAATGTTGGCCCCCTTGGATCATGCCAAAATCCCGAACAAGAAAAATCTCTTACCAGAATTCCAGGATGCAGACTTTGATCCAGGTCGGAAATATTCCATGCCCTACACGTGGCTGGTCCTCGGCATTGGTTATCGCAAGTCTGCTATGAAGGGCGGGGTCATCCCCGACAGTTGGAAATATCTCTATGACAGCGCCGAATACAAAGGCCGCATGTCGCTTTTGTCAGAAAGCGCTGATGTGTTCCGTTTGGGCTTCAAATATCTGGGCAAAAGCGTGAATGACGCGACGCCAGAATTGATCAAGCAAGTTGAAGACATGTTGATCAAGCAGAAAGCCAACATCAAAAACTTCCATGACGATAATGGCCAAGACCTCTTGATGTCGAAAGAAATTGATATTGTTCTGGAGTATAATGGCGATATTGCTCAGAAGGAAACCGAAGATCCTGATCTGGCCTTTGTGGTACCAAAAGAAGGGTCATTGTTGAACTCTGACTGCATGTGTATCCCAACCGGGGCACCGAACCCAAATAACGCCCATGCCTTCATCAACTTCCTGCTCGACGGTCAGAATGGTGCCAACATCACCAAAACCATTTTGTACCCAACGCCGAACGCGGCCGCGAAAGCGCTGATGGACGACACTTACAAAAATAACCCAACTATTTTCCCACCTGCCGATGTGATGGCCAAGTGCGAATATGGCAAATACGCGGGTTCTGAGATCACGCAGGCTTTTGAGGCCGCTATGACACGCGTCCGCGCCGCCTAAACGGAAGCAAATCTCTGACTGAAAGGGGTGCTGGTTTCCGGCACCCCTTTTTGTTTGCCCTCGGTGAGGGCTGGCGCTACAGTCCAACATGAACACAGACGATTAGATCTGGGCAATGGATTTAGGGAGTGACCATGACAAACGCTTACATTATCGACGCCTGCCGGACCCCTCGTGGAATCGGAAAGGTTGGCAAGGGCGCGCTCGCCCATCTCCATCCACAACATCTGGCCGCCACCGTCTTGAAAGCCATCGCAGATCGCAATGGCCTTGATACCGCCACGGTCGACGACATTATTTGGGGCACCAGCTCTCAACGTGGTGCACAAAGCTGTGACCTCGGGCGAATGGCGGCCTTGGATGCAGGCTATGATATCAAAGCGTCTGGCGTTACCCTCGACCGCTTCTGTGGCTCTGGTATCACGACCGTCAATCTAGCTGCGGCTCAGATTATGTCGGGCATGGAAGACTGCGTAATCGCCGGTGGCACAGAGATGATGAGCTATACCGCCGCTACAGCTGATTTGACTGCTCCGCCGATGCTGGATGCTGGCAATAAAAGTCTGCGCGAGAAACATCCCCAGTCGCAACAAGGGGTCTGTGCCGATGCAATTGCGACGCTAGAAGGCATTGATCGCGAGGCAGTCGACAATCTGGCTTTGGTTAGTCAACAGCGCGCCGCTCAAGCAATTTCAGAAGGCCGCTTCAGCGGGTCTCTCGTGCCTGTTCAAAATCTTGATGGAACGATCGCGCTTGATCACGATGAATTCCCCCGGCCGCAGACAACGTTGGAAAGTCTCGCGGGTCTCAAGACCGTCTTTAGCATGTGGGCAGACATGAAGGTCGATGAGAGCGGACGCACCTATGGCGACCTTATCACCAGCAAATACCCTGAGCTAAAGGGCGCGATGAACCACGTCCATCACGCTGGCAATTCCTCGGGCGTTGTTGATGGTGCTGCGGCGCTGCTGTTGACGTCAGAAGCCTATGCGAAGGCCCACGGCATGAAACCCCGTGGCCGTATCGTCGCAACAGCCAATGTCGGCGACTGCCCCACTTTGATGCTGAATGCGCCTGTGCCTGCGGCCAAGAAGGCGCTTGCGAAAGCTGGGTTATCGGTCAGTGATATTGACGTGTGGGAGATCAATGAAGCCTTTGCCGTCGTGGCTGAAAAGTTCATTCGTGACCTCAAACTGGACCGCAGTAAGGTCAATATCAATGGCGGTGCGATGGCACTTGGTCATCCAATTGGTGCAACGGGTTCCATCCTGATCGGCATGGCGCTTGATGAGCTTGAGCGCTCAGGCGGGCGCTATGGCTTGGTGACCATGTGTGCTGCCGGGGGTATGGCCCCGGCCATCATCATTGAGCGCGTCAGCGATTTCTAGCTTAGTTGGTTGTTGGAACGGCGAGCGGCATCTTTGCTTGCTCGCCGTGTTCCACAAATTGACGCGCGATCATCATGGTAAAAGTTGAGCCGACGCCGACACGGCTCGTTACCAAGAGGTCGCCTCCCATGAGAACAGATAGCTTCTGGCTGATGGCGAGGCCCAGTCCTGTCCCTTCGACCGAGCGCGTTAAACTTGTGTCGCTTTGAAAGAAGGGTAAGAAGATGCGTGGTAGGTCTTCTTCCGCAATACCCACTCCGGAATCGGCAACATCAAAAGCAATCCACTCTTGTTGTGGGCCGCTTAAGCGGCAGGTCAGCTTAATGGTGCCGTCAGTCGTGAACTTCGCGGCGTTTGACAAGAGGTTCAGCAAACACTGCCGAAGCTTACCCTCGTCATTATAGACCAAAGTCTCCAGACTTTCGTCGATTTCTAATTCGCATTGTGTTTGGCGGGCCGCAGCCAATGGGATGATCGCGTCGAGCGCTTCCTGCGCAACGGCGCGCGCATCAAAATGTGTTGGACGGCAAACCTGTTCATTGGCTTCCATTTTTGAGATATCGAGCACTTCATTGATTAGCCCCAAGAGGTGATGGGCCGCATTGCGGATTTTCTCAAGGTCTGCCTCGGTTGAGCCTAGGTCCCCAGAACGCACATCTTCGCCGACCATTTCAGCATAGCCGATTACAGCAGTAAGTGGGGTTCGCAATTCGTGGCTCATGGTGGCTAAGAAGCGTGACTTGGCACGATTGGCCTCTTCAGCAACCTTTACGGCTTCTTCCAATTCGCGCGTACGTTGGACGACGCGTTCATCAAGCTCGTCTGCCAAGCGAAGCGCTTTTGCTTGGGCTTCGATCAGCTCTTCGGAAGATTTCACCGAAGCCCCTGTCAGCGCCACCGTATTTACGCCAAGTAGAAAGGCTAGAAAGCCCAACAAATAGCCGACCCAACCGTCGGCGAGACGAATGGCGCAAAGGACTAGAGCCAAAGTGATGACTGGTAGAGTCCAATAGACCATCCTGCGGTCCAGCACATGTTGACCGCAAATAACCAGCAAACTGCCGCATCCAAAGATGAGGCCTAGGCTTGGGCCTGGATGAGGCGCAAAGGCGAGCGCCAAAAAGGGCGAGCCATAGATCGCCACCAAGCAAATGATCGCTCGAATGGTCAATTGTTTGATCCGGGGTAATTCTTTGGGGTCTAACCGCTCAGGGTTATCGATCTTGTCGCTTAGCCAGCGGTAAAATGTTCCCTCGAGCGCCCAGCCTATCGTCATGGCTGCGATACAAAAAACCCACCAATATCCCGGGACGGAAATGCCAACTGCTGTGGTGGCAACGAATATGGAGCCAATTCGAGTTAAGGCATGCTGGCCCCAAGCTTTGTCCCGGCAATAAACCAGCGTCATGTAATCATGGTTCATGCGAAGGGTGTAGGCGTGCATAGTGGTCGGCTCAACTAACTATTTGTGTTGCTCACTTAGGGCTACAATACTTAACAACTGGCCAATTTCTAGGGTGTTGAGTAGGTATGAGAGGGACAGCTTAAATCCAGCGTCAATCCAAATTCGTCCGCGTAGAAATATAACATGACGATCACCACCACGTTAAAACAAGATTTACTGCATGGTGCTAACCTTAGGATATGCTTGTTGCCTTTTCCCGATTTTTCGATTTCGCCTTAGATCGCGTCACGCTGGATCCGGTGAGCGCACCAGCAGCCATTCGCATTATTGCAGTCCGGCAGGCACTCAAGAATGCTCGTGTACATTGGTCTGCCAGTTTACTGTGTCATGTGCTTTTGAACGCCGGCATTGCTCTTTCCGGTTCGCCTGTTTGGGCGTTTCTAATCTGCTTGGCAAGCATCGCTTTTGATGCACATATCAAGGGCTTTTCCAATAAATGGTTGAATCAGCTGCGGGCCCTAAAGGACCCGACCCTCTTGTTGAAGGCCGCGCAGCAGGCCGAAAACCAGCTCATTTTGACGCTTATTGCTCGATGCTCCCTCGCTTGGGTTCCGTCGATTGTGGTCATTTCTACGGGCAGCCATTCGGGGATGAGCTATGCTGCTGCGGCAATCATGTTGGCAGCCAGTACCAATGTTTTCGTCGCTCAGACTAATTCTCGTTTACGTATCATGGTCCTAGGTACCTGGCCGATCTGGTTAGGTTTAGTGGGCTTTGGACTGCAGTTGGCCATGCAGCCAGAGGGCGCGATTCTGGCATCCGTCACGGCCGCTTATTGCTGCAGCATGCTTTGGTTTGCCCGGTATCTGAGCCAAGGCCAGGCAAAGCTACAAGCGCTATTGGTGGAAAAGGATAGCCACGCTCAGCAATTGGCCAACGCTTTAGAGCGCCGAGAACGTGACGCCTATATGTTCGATCTGTTGGAACGCGATCTGCCGATTGGGTTCTTTGATTTTGATGCACGGTCAGGATCACTATTCTGGTCGCCTGGCACGTTCCGAGCCTATGGCCGTCAGCCCGGTACAAAGGTACCAACAACCCAAGAACAGCTGCTTCAAGTCGTGGCCGACTGTCGTGATCAGGCTAAAGCGGACATACTTCGTTTCAATCGGAATGCCGGCGTTCACAAGTTTGTCTTGCCGATCGTTGGAATGGATGGGGTTACCCGACAAGTTACTTCTATTGTCCACACCGTTTTGGATGAAAAAGGTGACTTGGTTCAAATTTTTGGAATGGTCGACGACCAGACAGAGCTTCGAACGCTTCTAAGCCGCGCGGAGCAACTGGAACACCGCCTTGAGACCGCATTGTTGAGTGGCTCGTCCATGGTGTGGGACCTTGAGCAGCCGGGCCACAAGATAATCGGATTTGGCGCGGTGGAGCACTATCTGCGTCCAGATCAGGACGTTAACGGCGACTTGGCGGCATATTTCACCGAGAATGTTATCAAAGAGGATCGTGAGCTTGTGAATCAAGTTACGCGAAAAGCCTACCTCGAGAAGCGCCCTCAGACTGTTGATTTTCGTTTCACACTCGATGGGGTAAACATCCGGCATGGCCGCTCAATTGTGACCGTGTTTGGCCGCCCAACATCAGGCTCAGGCACGATCCGGTCTTTTGTGACCGATATCACAGATGATGTGGCGAGGCGCGAAGCATTGGACCAGGCGCGCGCCAATGCTGAATTGGCCAATAACGCCAAGAGTGCCTTCCTCGCCAATATGAGCCACGAGATCCGGACGCCGCTAAACGGTATTGTCGCAATCGCTGGGGCCTTGGCGCAAAGTCAGCTTTCGCCCGTGCAGCGTGAAATGGTGGATTTGGTCCGAGAGTCGGGCGTTTCACTTGAGCGCGTCCTAAACGATATTCTCGACCTCGCGCGGGTTGAGTCCGGACGGCTCGAAATCGAAGCCACGCCTTTCCGCCTCTCAGATCTTATTTCTGGCACATCAGCCCTGTTCGCCGTGCGGGCGGACAACAAAGGCTTGAAGTTCAGCCAGCCCTGTTTGGAATCTGATCCTACTTGGTTGATCGGTGATGCTGTTCGTATCCGGCAAATCTTGGCGAATTTTCTTGCCAACGCCATCAAGTTCACTGCCGATGGCTCTGTCAAACTCGCTGTGGACATGGTGCCTGACCATAACAGCGCGAGCGAAGCTATGCGCTTAACAATCGCCGTTTCAGATACTGGCCCGGGAATTGAACCACAGGACTTGGCACGCCTGTTCAATCGGTTTGAACAGATTGATGCGTCCATCACGCGGGCACATGGCGGATCTGGTTTAGGTCTCGCGATTTGCCATTCCTTGGCAGAGTTGATGGGTGGAACTGTTAGTGCGGAGTCGGTCGTTGGAATCGGGTCCACATTCCGTCTTGAATTGACTTTGCCTGTCGCGACTGTCCCGAGTGCTATGGCACCCGCAACGGGTGACGCCTCGCGCGATATTGCGGCCGATGCTCCTTCCGACCGGTTGCGAATTCTAGCGGCTGATGATCACCCAACCAATCGTCGGGTCTTGCAATTGATTTTGGAGCCGATGGGTGTTGACTTAACCTTCTGCGAAGATGGTCAGCAGGCCTTGGACGCCTTAGAACAAGCGGAATTCGATGTCGTATTAATGGACCTGCAAATGCCCGTAATGGATGGGCTGACAGCCACCCGCGCTATCCGCGAGATAGAAAAAGCTAAGCAATGCTCCCGCATGCCTATCATCGCACTTTCAGCCAATGCTATGACCCATCATAAGGCTGAAGCTTTAGACGCCGGCGCTGATTTCCACATAGCCAAGCCCTTCACACCGGAAGTCCTGATCACGGGAATCAAAGAGGCCTTGGCAATGGTTGAGCAGGCCCCCGCTGCGGTCCTTAGATCAGCAAGCGACGCGCAATAAGCCTTGTAGGTCGAATGCTAGAAAAACGGCTCAACTAGCATTCGTTTGGCACAACCCGTTAACGTGCAGCACCTGTTCCAGCCTACCTGCAATAAAACTGTCAAGTTATTATTATATTTTTGACACATAGATTTTGTGAGACTGTCACATCCAAGGACTAGTGAAACCCCGCACGAGCGTAATTGCGCCTGTTTTCCAGCAAAAGACGCTCCGTTGGGCGGCTCCTATCATTTTGGGAACCAGCGCATCGGGCAGTGAGGGGTATATGATGAAATTAATCGCAAGTCGCGGGACGCTAGTTGCCGCATTAGCACTCTTTATGGGTGCTTGTTCGCAAGGCGGCAGTATCCAATCTCCAGGCGCTACCTTTGTTGGCGATCCTCCAGGCGGTGGCACTGGTGGCGGTTCAGGTGGCAGCGGTAGCGGCGCGACTTGCCCGCTGGGTACAACCATTGGCACTGCAATTGGCACCACCACGGTCTGTAACCTCACCGGTGAAGTTCTAAACAATCTGACTTTGCCCCGGATCACAGGCGTTGCTTATCGCTTGGTTGGCCGTGTGGATGTCGGTCGCGACTTGGGTGCAGCTGGAAACGCAGCGACCGGTGTTGCGGCAACCCTAACCGTTGAGCCAGGCGTGACCATCTTCGGCGACGAGGCTTCGGACCTTCTGATCATCAACCGCGGTAGCCGTATCAATGCCGTCGGCACCCCAAGCCAGCCAATCGTGTTCACAGGTCGCGAAGACCTTGCCGGAACCGCAAATGCAGAGACCACCAACCGTCTCTGGGGTGGTGTCATTTTGTTGGGTCGCGCGCCGATCCGCGGCTGCTCCACCGCTGTTGCTCAAGGCGCTCTTGAGTGTCAGAACGCAGTCGAAGGCATTACGGCAGCAACTGGCCGTCAAGCACTTTATGGCGGGGCAACTGCGGCTGATACCAGCGGCACCCTACGTTACGTCCAAATCCGTTACCCAGGCGAGTTCTTGTCTTCGGCAGCTGCTGGTGACGACCTGAACGGCTTGACCCTTGGTGGCGTTGGCTCGGCCACCGACATCAGCTTCCTCCAGGTCCATAACTCTGGTGACGATGGCATCGAAGTGTTCGGCGGTACAGCGAACATGAAGAACCTCGTCATAACTGGCGCTTTGGATGACAGCCTTGACTTCGATGAGGGCTGGACTGGTGCTGTCCAATTCTTGGTCATTAAGCAGACGCCGAACTCTGGCGGTCCTGACCGCCTGTTTGAAGGCAGCAACCGTACGGTTGCCAGCTTGGCAGGTACTTTGAACACCAACCCGACCATCGCAAACTTTACGACCGTTGGCATTCGCACCAACAGTGCAGGCGCAAACTTGCAAGGTATTGTGTTGAACAACACGGGTGGCACGCCGGGCAGTTCAGGTCGCTTCCTCAATGGTGTCGTCACCGGCACAAACACCTGTGCAGTTGCCAGCACGGCAAATACATCCCCAGCCGTACGTTTTGACTCGATGATGTTCGACTGCCCGGGCGCACTGGACGCAGTCGCTGCAGCAGCCTTCTCCGCTGGCAGCAACAACGTCTCAAACGTCACAACGACTTTGAGTGCTTCATTGCTTCCAGGTCCAAATGAATTGGCCCGGACCGCGTTGAACCCAACTGGTGTCAACGCGTTCTTTGAAGCAGCTAACTATGTCGGGGCCTTCTCTGCCACCGCAACAGCAACCTCAAACTGGGCTTCAGGCTGGACCATCCAGCTTCTCCCAGCAGCAGCCTGCCCAGCGGGTACAGTTGAGCAAGGCACCATTGCTGGTCAACGCAATTGCGTTATCAGCGGCGTTGTCGGTAGCGGCACTTCACCAACCAACCTTCGTTTGACTGCAGGCAACATCTATCAGATCTCCGGACGGGTAGACGTTGGCTTTGACCGTGGTGCTGCATTGAACGCAGGTACTGCAGCCAGCCTGACAATCGATCCAGGTGTGCGCCTCTACGGCTCAACCGCCGCCGACGTCTTGATCGTCAATCGTGGTTCGAAAATCTTCATCAACGGGACGGCGCAAGCGCCGGTGATCATGACCTCGCGTAACGACGTTGCGGGTACCCAGGCCGACAAAGCACGCGCAAGTCGCGAGTGGGCTGGTTTGATCCTCCTAGGTGCTGCTCCAATTCGCGGTTGCTCGACAGCCGTGGCGCAAGGCAGTGTTGATTGCCAAAACGCTGTCGAAGGCATTACCGCTGCAACCGGCCGTCAGGCCCTGTATGGTGGTGCAACTTCTGCAGATGACAGTGGCCGGATCACCTATCTGCAAATCCGCTATCCAGGTGCCTTCTTGACCTCGGCAGCAGCGGGCGACGACCTGAATGGCTTGACCTTGGGTGGCGTCGGATCTGCAACTCAAATTAGCAACGTCCAAGTCCATAATTCGGGCGACGATGGCATCGAAATCTTCGGCGGTACCGTCAACTTGCGCAACTGGGTTGTTACCGGTGCTCTCGATGACTCGCTGGACTTTGATGAAGGTTGGGTCGGCAAGGCTCAGTTCGGGATCATCCTTCAGGCCTTGACGGCGACCGGTGGTCCTGACCGCATGATCGAAGCCAGCAACCGCACGGTTGCCAGCTTAGCAGGCACCCTGAACACCAACCCGATCATCTCGAACTTCACCTTCGTGGGTGTACCTCAGAACGATGCATCGGCAAACCTGCAAGGTATCTCGTTGAACAATACCGGCGGCACGCCGGGAGCTTCTGCTCGCCTCCTTAACGGTGTTGTAACTGGCTCAACCACCTGCTTGAACCTCGAAACTGCGAATACGAGCCCAGCTCCTCAGCTCGACTCGATCCTGTCCAGCTGTTCGGGTTCCTATGGAGCGGTTGCTACGGCTCGCCTGAATGCCGGTACAAACAACACCACTGGCACGACGGCGACTTTGACCAGCCGCTTTGTCAACGGCACGGCAGAAGCAGCCCGGACCGCAGTGAATGCAAGCACGGTCGATAGCTTCTTCACGGCGACCACTTACATTGGCGCAGTTCGTGATGCGGCAGACTTGTGGTGGTCCACTTGGACCTGCAGTCTGGCAGCCGGTTCGACCTGCTAAACACAAGCGATCGGTGCGGCGAGGTTTCCTTGCCGCACCGTTTGGTTTTTTTACATTGGCCCGCTTGGCCACTTCCTCAGACTTCCTAAAGGCCCGTCCGTCATGACCATATCAGCCCGTCTGCGCAGATTTCTGTTGCTCACCAGCATCTTCGTGGTGCCATCATTGGTGCCCAGCCTTGTCAGCGCGCAAGCTGCTCCAGCTGCCCCTAATCAGCCAGCTGCATCTCCTGCTGCAAGTGATGAACCTGAGAAAGAAGTCGAAGTCGTTGTTGTCCGGGGCCGCTTTATCCCTGAGCCACAACGCGTCACTTCCGAAGTCGCGAACTTTCTGTCAGCCGCTGATCTTGCCCGCACTGGCGACGATAATGCTGCGGCCGCATTGACGCGTCTGACTGGTCTGTCGGTGGTTTCGGGTCGCTTCGTGTATGTTCGTGGTTTGGGCGACCGCTATTCGTCCGCGCTTCTCAACGGCTCTCCACTGCCAAGCCCAGAGCCATTGCGCCGCCAGGTACCTTTGGACTTGTTCCCTTCCAATATTTTGAATGGCGCGACCGTTCAAAAGACCTTTTCGCCTAATTATCCTGGTGAATTTGGTGGCGGTGTGATTGATTTGCGCACGCTCAAGGCACCGAACGAGAACTTTTTGACCGTCAAGACTGGCGTTGGTTTTAATTCTGAGACCACTGGTAAAACAGGTTTGGTCTATGAAGGCCACCGAATGGATTGGACCGGGGTGGATACCGATCTGCGTCGCCTTCCCCAGCCTGTGCGCGATGCGGTATCGACCGGTAAGCGCGTTAACGACACCAATTTTTCATCGAAGCAGCTGGAAGTCATCGGTGAGAGCTTCGTCAATTCGCCACTCACAGTCGTCCAAAGCGAAAAGACTCGGCCGGACTTCGATGCCGAAATGACAACTGGCAGGACCTTTGACGTGAACGATGCAACCGTCGGGCTTGTAGGTGTTTTCGGCTATAAAAGCGGCTTTAAGACCCAAGAAGCCCTGCGTCAGGACGTTGTGTCCAACACAGTGGAAGCCGAAGGTACAAACCTGTCCTCAACATGGGATATTGTGATCAACGGCTTTGGTAGCGCGAGCGCCAAATGGGGTGATAATCGCGTCGGCGTGACAGGCCTATTGGTGCGCAGCACCTCCAAAAAGGCGCAAGTAGAAGTCGGCACCGATACCAACTTGCCAACAGGTCAATCCTATCGCACCGAAGGCACGGCTTGGTATGAACGCGAGCTAGCCTCTGCCCAGCTTTCGGGTGAGCACCAGCTTGGCGGCGTTGAATTGCAATGGCGCGGCTCAATCGGCCAATCCACACGCAAAGCCCCTTATGAGCGGGATATTTCCTACACCGTCGTGAACGGCATTACTGCCTTTAACGGTGCGTCCCTTGGGAACGCCATACGGTTCTCGGAATTGAAAGACGAGGTCTCTAGTTTTGGTTTCGATGCGAAATATGTCTTTCCGCTCGGCAAAGGTCGCGAGCTCGAGCTATCTGGTGGGGCAGTAACGTCTAATACAGATCGTAATTACGAGCTCATCTCGTTTGCGTTTACCGGCCCTCGTGGTCCAACCTCGAATAATGTGTTGCGTTCGCGCGTTGATTATTTGTTCTCACCTGACAACATCAACCCAGCCCGTTTCGTGATAACCGAGCAAACCGGTAAGGACGACGCCTATGTCGGTAGCTTGGAAAACCTAGCAGCCTATTTGGCGTCGGAGTTTCAGGTGACATCCTTTATTCGCGCCTCCGTTGGTGTGCGTTATGAGGATGCGACCCAGAAGGTTCGTACCACCAACCGCTTTGGCGACACGCCAACAGCACCGGTTGAGCTTGCCAATGACTATTTGTTGCCGGCGGCGACCGTCACTTGGAACTTTGCGGACGAATTGCAGATGCGCCTGGGTTATTCCAAAACCATTGCGCGTCCTCAGTTCCGCGAATTAGCCTTTACACCATATATCGATCCAGAGTCGAACCGCATCTATCAGGGCAATCCGTTCCTGAAAGACAGCCAGTTTGAGAATTATGATGCGCGCCTTGAGTATTATTTTGGTCGAGGTCAATTCGTTACAGCTGGCGCCTTCTACAAAAAGATCGACAGCCCAATCGAAGAAGTAATTGTTCGCCTTGAACGATCCTTCACGCGCTTCATTAATGCGCCAGAAGCGACGCTTTACGGCTTGGAACTGGAATATCGTGCCAACTTCGAACTGCCGTTCGAACTGCCTGTCCTTCAAGGTGCCAAGTGGAATTTTGCCGCCAACTACACCTATACCCATTCAGAAGTGAATGCGCCTGAAGGCACAAATGTAATCAGCCCGATTGATTTCCGTTTGGTTTCGGCCTCGCAATTTGGTCTAGACGGCAGCGAGTTGCAGGGTACACCTAAGAACATTGCGAACTTGCAATTGGGTTATGAAACCGACAATCAGCAACTGACGCTGCTCGTCGGTTGGGTGGACGAGCGGATCGCACGCCGCGGTCTGGGCTCTGTTCCATCCGTGATAGAGAACCCAGGTACGAATATTGATCTGGTCTTTAAGCACGACTTCACCATCGGCAATGTCGATTATACGTTTGGCATCAGCGGCCGTAACCTGTTGGCCGAAGATAACCAAGAATACCAGCTCTCGAACTTGGGTCGTACAGAGGCAAATACTTACAAGAGAGGCCGCTCGATTTCCCTTAGTTTGACGGTAAAGAACTAAGCGAAGAGCGCTTAGCTTCACAAATCCAACGTCTCCCGCTGATGTTTTGGGGCCCCAATACGCCGTATCCGCTGCGTTTGGGGCCTCATCCACAGTTCTGGGCGCGCGTCGGCGAGTTCGCGGCCATTAACAAGCCAACAAAGATCCAGAAGGCGCACTGAGGGTAAACGCAGCCGGCCCTCGACAAACTCAGAATTTCGGACAAAAGTAAACTCTCCAAGCGCATGGCATGCACATGATCTATAAAGTGAAATTGGTGGGGAGGCTCCTAGCTTGGCAACATTTTGCCTGGGTTGCGATGACCTGTGCCTGCTTCGGCTTTAGTCCGGCTGCTGCGGATGTGATTGAGGTTGGACCCAATGGCACGGCGACGGTCTATTCCGGCCCGACCTTGTTTCTTGGCACGAGCGCTATCCCCGTCTTAAGGCCCGCGCCCAAAGCCCCGGCTATTGCGACCGTTTCAGCCCCATCAAGACTCATCGAGCCATCCTACCCTTCAAGGCTTCATCCAACCTTGGATGCCTATGTCATAGAGGCAGCAACCAAATATGGGGTAGATCCAATTCTGGTTCGCGCCGTTGCTTGGCAAGAATCGCGCTTTCGAGGCTCAGCCGTCTCGCCAAAGGGGGCAATCGGTATGATGCAATTGATGCCGGGCACTGCCTCTTGGCTTGGTGTAAACCCCCACAACCCCCGTGACAATATTTTTGGCGGTGTTGCTTACTTAAGCACGCTTTTAGATCGATTTGGCGGTGATGTTCGTTTGGCTTTGGCCGCTTATAACGCTGGACCAGAAGCGGTCGCCCGTCATCGTGGCATTCCACCCTATCGTGAAACCCAAAACTATGTGAAGGCCATCTCAGAGCGGCTTTCGATCCGCTAGAACATGTGAAAGCTTGAGGATGAAGTCGATGACAGAAGTACACAAAACGCTCTGGGCGCTGATCTCGATCTGGGCCGTTCTCTGGGCCGGTCCCGCCTTGGCGCAATCCGCTAACCTCGACCCTGCGGGCTCCGGCGTCATTCTGGGGGCCGTGAATTGGGTTCAGGGTACACTTTTGGGTGCCGTAGCAACGGCGGTTGCTGTGATCGCTGTGGCAGGTTGTGGCTTTATGATGCTAACTGGCCGGATGAATTGGCGCCACGGCGGCATGGTGATTTTGGGTTGCTTCATCCTGTTTGGATCGGCCGCCATCGTCGGAGGCATCCGTAGCGCTGCACAAGGCTTTTAGGGGGCGACTATGGCGCAGCTCGAGCGCGATCCGGTTTTTGCTGCTTTGACGCGTCCGCAAATGTTTGCGGGCGTCACTTACACGTGGTTCATCCTCAATGGCATTATCACGGCAGAGGTCTTTCTGGTTACCAAATCGATTTGGGCTCTGGTCGCGGCCGTGATCTTGCATTTGGTTGGGGTGATTGCAGCCCGAGATGAGCCACGCTTCTTAGACCTTTGGATTACCCGAATGACCAGTTCGCCACGTGTCGCCAATTTTTCCTTTTGGCGCTGCAACTCCTATCGGCCGTAGAGGGTGATTGACATTTAAATGGCAAAACCGCGAACCCAGCAGAAGCGTTTGGCTACTTTAGCCGAAATTGCTCACCGAGAGGCTCCAGCGGGCGCTCGGCTGCCTTACGCGCGCCATGTCGATGACACGACCATCGAAACCCGCGATGGCATGTTGCTGCAAATCATCAAACTCGACGGTTTGGCATTCGAGACGGCCGATACCGAAGACCTCAATTACCGCAAAGCTATTCGCGACACGATGCTACGATCGATCGCCCATGCCCGTTTCGCGGTGCTACATCATGTTGTCCGCAGTCCGGTGAAGCCGTCGCTTGATGCTCAATTTCCCGATGATTTTTCTCGTGAAGTTGATCAGCAATGGTCTGCCCGTCTCGATGGCCGGGCCATGTTCATCAATGATCTGTTCTTGACCGTTATTCGCCGTCCAGCCGTTGGGCGGACGGGCTTTATCGATAAGGCGATGGAGCTATTGCGCGGCACATCCTCTCAAGCCATCGCTGCTGAGCGCGCCCGGGATATGCGGGAACTGGATACGGCCCGCGATGCCCTGATGGCGTCCCTCGCTCCTTATGGGGCCCGCGTATTATCTGTCTATGACAGTAAACATGGCCCCTGTTCTGAGCCTTTGGAATTCCTCTCCAGCCTTTATAATGGGGAGTTACGACCCGTATTACTGCCCGACACCGACCTTGGATTTTATCTTCCTTATCGCAGGATTAGTTTTGGTTTAGAGGCATTTGAACTCCATGCCGCACCCGGCCTTGCGCGGCAGTTTGGCACCATGATTTCGATCAAGGACTACCCGCCGCACACGGCACCGGGCATGCTAGACGATCTTATGCGGCTTCCGGTTGAAATGACGGTGACGGAGAGCTTTGCCTTTGTGGACCGACAAGTGGCGCTGGATCGGATGAACCTTGCACTACGCCGAATGCGGGCTGCAGATGATGATGCGATCAGTTTGCGCCGGGACTTATCTGTTGCCAAAGATGATGTGTCGGCCGGCCGCTCTGCCTTTGGCGAACATCATATGAGCGTGTGCATCAAAGCCGCAACGCAGGCACAACTTGACCAAGCAGCAGCAGATGTTCAGGCCGCTTTCACGGAAGAAGGCATTATTTCGGTTCGCGAAGATGTGAATCTTGAGCCTGCATTCTGGGCGCAGTTTCCCGGCAATTTTAAAGACATTGCTCGGCGCGCTTTGGTATCGACGGGCAACTTTGCCGGTCTTGCCAGCTTTCATAATTTCCCCACCGGCCAAGAAGATCACAATGTTTGGGGCCAAGCCGTGACCGTGTTGGAAACAACGTCGGCAACGCCATACTATTTCAACTTCCACAAGAATGACTTGGGAAACTTTACCATTATCGGGCCATCAGGCTCTGGTAAAACGGTGGTATTGAACTTCCTGTTGACCCAAGCGCGCAAGTTTGACCCTCGCATCGTCTTGTTCGACAAAGACCGTGGCGCTGAAATATTCATTCGCGCGATTGGTGGCCGCTATGAGACTCTGCGTCACGGCAATCCATCGGGTCTCAATCCTTTATCGCTGCCTGACACCCCGGCTAATCGCGCCTTTGTCACTGAGTGGCTCTCGCGCTTGGTCAGTATTGACGGTGAAAAACTCACCATCGACGAGCAGGCCCAGATCGCAGATGCGGTTGCCGCCAATTTTGACCAGGCTCCGCAATATCGTCGCCTGCGCTACGTTGCCGAGTTGCTAGCTGGCGTGCGTCGTCCTGTGCCCGGTGACCTTGCCTCGCGCCTAGAGCCTTGGATTCATGACGGCGTACGCGCTTGGCTGTTCGACAATGAGGAAGACCGCCTCGATTTGTCGACCCGCACCTTAGGTGTGGACATGACCTCGATCCTCGACGACCCCGCCTTGCGAACGCCTGCTATGATGTATTTGTTCCATTGTGTGGAGCAACGCCTTGATGGCACGCCCGCCATTTTGGTGGTCGATGAGGGCTGGAAGGCTTTGGATGATCCAATCTTTGTGGCGCGCATTCGCGATTGGGAAAAGACCATTCGTAAACGCAACGGGATCGTGGGTTTTGCAACCCAAAGCGCTTCAGACGCTTTGTCGAGCCAGATTTCCTCCGCCATTATCGAGCAAGCGGCGACCCAGATTTTCATGCCCAATCCGAAGGCGCAGGAAGACGAATATTGTCGTGGCTTTGGTTTAACCTTGCATGAGCTCGACCTGATCCGCGCCTTGCCAGACACATCACGCTGTTTCGTGATTAAGCATGGCACTGACAGCGTGGTTGCTCGACTGAATCTCGATGGCATGCCGGATGTCTTGACCGTCCTTTCAGGCCGAGAGTCGACGGTGCGGCGCCTCGATGCTCTGCGAGCCGAACATGGCGACGATCCAGCCATTTGGCTGCCGCTTTTGACTGCTAGCGTCAATCAAGCACGAGATTCCAGCAGAGGGGGACGGCGATGATCGGGCAATGTGCAGCTCCGCGCGCCGATTTAGGGCTTGTGCGCGGCCTCCTCGACACGGTGGATTGCAATATCCGTGAGGGCGTGCAGGGCGGCTATAATGCCTTCTTTGGGCCGGGTTCCACGTTGGGTTCGGTCATTACTGTTCTTCTTACCATTTACGTCGCCCTGTTAGGCTTCCGCCTGCTAACTGGCCGCACTGATTTGCGCGTGGGCGATCTACCGATGATCGCTATTAAATTAGGCGCTGTGGTGATGTTGACGACCTCTTGGGCCAGTTACCAAAGCCTTGTGTTCGCGCTGTTGTTCGATGGACCAGCTGAAATCGCCAACAGTCTGTTGGCCAATATGCCTGTGCCGCAAACCATTGGCCCAACCGACATTTTCGCCCGCTTGCAATATACGTTTGATCAATTGACCCAGTCGGCCAGCGCAATGGCTTTGGTAAATGACTTGCCGGGACAGGGGCCTAATGTAGCGGGAGCGACTTTGAATGCAGGCAGTTTTGTTCTGCAAGCAGCCCCCGGTACCGATCCAGAGAGCCTGAAAGGCTTGGCACCGGTTATCCAGATGCGGTCAGCGCTGCAGGGTGGGCCTGCCTTTGGGGCGACGGCCCTTTGGCTTTCCGCCATTACGCTGTTAGTGTCGACGCTCGGACTTTTGATCTTGGCCAAGCTGATGCTGGGCCTTCTATTGGCTATCGGACCCTTATTTGTCGGTCTGTTATTGTTTGAGAGCACCAAAGGCTTTTTTGAAGGTTGGCTGCGCACCGCTTTAGGCTTTGCGCTTGTCCCTTTGGCAACAGTCGTCTTCATGGCAGGTCTTTTGGCCTCTTTGCAGCCCAGTTTGCAGGGTTTAGCGGTGGCTCGGGCTGAGAATCGTTATGACCTGCAACCGATTTTGACCGTCATGGTAATTATCCTGACCTTCACGGCTGTCTTTGGTAGTGTGATTGGCCTGTGCACACGGCTGGTCGCCGGGTTCCGTTTGCCTGACGTTAAATCCCGTGAGCCAGAACCTGTGGTACTCAATGAAGTAAGCACGGGCAACCAAGGCTTTGGCCCAGACACCCCCGCCGAGGCCAGCCGCGCATCGCGTCTTGCGGCCGCTGTGTCGGGCGGGGCTTCAGGATCTGGCTCAGATCGACGGGACGCCCGCTTGGCCGCTGCGGTTTCAGGCGCTGGCGCACAATCTTCAACCACGTTTGATCGGCGGACAGAACTGGTTGCAGGCGGCGGAACTGATGGCGTGCGAGGCGATTATTCAGTCCGTTTGGGTCAGAATGGTCGTAAGCGTAATAATCCCACACGGCCAAGTCGACCCCGCGAAAGCATGTTTGCCCAACCCCCTTCAAAACTAAGCCTATCGGCAACTGGAAAAGCACCATGACCGGCCCGCAAGCTGATCCATCCTTCACCCCACCTGGCGTTCCGCCCAATGGCGTTGCAGCCCGCGCACAATATTATGAAGCGGCCAGTACATGGGCGCAGGACACCCATGCTACCCTTCGTCGGTCGCAGCGCACCGCTTGGATTGTCGCTGGGATCGCAGTTGGCATCGCAGCCATTCAGGCCGTTGCCTTGGTCGTGTTGGTGCCGCTCAAGCAAACCATGCCCTATACAATCACCGTCGATCGCGAGACCGGCTATGTGCAGACCGCACGCGGCATCAATCTCGGCACCTTGAGTGAGACCGAAGCGGTGGCTCAGTCCTTTGTGGTGCAATATGTCTTGGCGCGAGAAACCTTTGATGCTGCTGATTATCGGGAGCAATACAGGAAGACTTTGGCTTGGTCGCAAGGCGCAGCAGAGACGGAATATTTGCGGGATTGGGACCAATCTAATCCAAATGGCATTCAAAGCCGGGTGAGCCCAAATACTCGGATCCAAGTCACGGTGAAAAGCGTGACCATTTTGGATCCGCGGTCAGCCATGATTCGCTTCGATACCGAGCGCACTGAAGGTGGCGGCGGGCCTGGCATGCGCCAGCCTTGGGTGGCGTCGGTCAACTTTAGTTTCTCGAACAAGCCGATTAATGAACAAGACCGCTATTTGAATCCGCTTGGCTTCCAGATTTCCAGTTATCGGCGCGATGCTGAAACAACCCAGCCTGTGCCCATGCCTGCCGCGCCTGCGCCGATGTTGCCAGCGCCCACCTCGATTCCGACAACCGGGGTAACAACGGTCCCCGTTCCAGGAACGCCTGTGAACGGCGTAACTTCGGCGGTCCCAGCGGCACAGGCCCCAGCGCAGGCTGCGCCTGCTGCGCCGCCACAATCGAAGTCGGGCAATCCGCATGGTGAGGAGTTTCCAGCCCAATGATGCCCCTCAAGCGACTCTGGTTCATCTGTATTTCCGTGGTGTTTGCTACGCTGGTGATGGGTGCCAACGGGGTGCGCGCCCAAATGCGCGAGGTGCCAATCCCGGGGGTGGTGGATCCACGCGTGCAGACGGTCTTCTTTAAAGAGGACAGCGTCGTCTCGCTGCGCGGCCACTATGGCTATCAGATGATGATTGAGTTTGGGGTTGATGAGCGCATAGAGAATGTCTCAATTGGTGACTCGCTTGCTTGGCAAGTTACGCCCAATCGGCGCGCCGATACGCTATTCTTAAAGCCGATTGAGTTTGATGCGGCTACGAATATGTCGGTAATCACCTCCAAACGTCGATATACCTTCCAATTGAGCGCGGAAGAACCAACGGGGCCAGGCGATCCAAACATCATCTACCGAGTCAAATTTGCCTTTCCCCCTGAACCCGTCGCGCCCGAGCCAAAAGACTTAGTGCCCCAGCCACAAGCGAATTCGAACCAGAATTACTCAGTCTCTGGCAGTACGCGTAATGTGCCGTCTCGCATCTTTGATGATGGCCAACGCACTTATCTTGAATGGCCATCTGGCGCGTCGACCCCGGCCGTCTTTGCTCTGGGGGCAGATGGATCTGAATCCCTCGTCAACTTTATCATGCGCGGCACTGTCATGGTGGTTGAGCGAGTTGGGCCAGCCTTCATACTCCGCAATGGCACCGATCAAACCATCGTTAGCAATGATGCTTGGCGCGAGCCTGATCCGGGCCCCAATGCACCTGCGATGCGCCCCTCGAGCCAGAATAAGTCAAAGTCCCGTGGACTGTTCGGCTTTGGCGCGCCAAAGGAGGCTAAGCCATGAGCCCGACCAAGGTCGCCTCGCCTGGGTCTGTTGAACCCATAGCGAGCCCCTCGTTAGGAGCCGATGGGGCCGGGGAGGCGCATGTGTCTGACCTGATTGTGGATGCGGCACCCGCTGTTGCCTATCCCGACCGACCGTGGGTGGTTCTGGCCGGGGCCGTCGGGGCCTTGGCGCTTGGAATCATCGTGTTTACCACCATGGTCTCGGCACAAAAGCGCGCAGGGGCGGGGGAGTTGACCCCAACGCGCGACGCAAAAAATGATGGTAGTCTTGGCCAAACCATTCCAGAGCCGCCAAGCTTGTTTGCCCAAACAACGCTTGCGCCTGTTATGCCGGCCCAGCCGATGGTTCCTGAGAACCCCGCGGCGAATGAAGCCGTGCCTGCACAGCCTTGGACTCCGGCACCACCCCCCCCGCCACCACCACCTGTGCGTGATGTCTACCGCCCAATACCTGAGCCATCTCCTTCGCCGCCACAGCCCGCGCGGACAGGGGCAGATTTAACCCAGCGCATGCGTTCTCCTGCCTTGATCGTAGACCTTGTGCCTGCTGGCGCGGCGGCTGAAGCTGCGGCCAATGCAGCCAATCCAGCTGGCGCTGGCGGCGGCGACAATGATGCCTTTGCAGCACGTGTCAGCTCAGGTGACGTTCCTGCTGCCCGCGCCGGCGCTTTGCGCAATCCAAAGACGACGGTTCCACAGGGTGCATTGATCGCGGCTGTTCTGGAAACAGCAATCAATTCTGACCTTCCGGGTTTCGTGAGAGCGGTCGTTAGTCGCGATGTCTTCAGTTTTGACGGCACGCGTGTCTTGATCCCCCGTGGTTCTCGTTTGGTAGGACAATATCGTTCGGAAGTGGCATTGGGCCAATCGCGCGCCTTTGTGGTTTGGACCCGCCTTTTACGCCCAGACGGAGTCTCGATCCAATTGGCATCACCTGGGACTGACCCTTTGGGCCGAGCCGGCTTAGATGGAAAAGTAGATCGCCACTATTTCCAGCGCTATGGCCCGGGGCTTTTGTCGACGGCGATCAGTGCAGCTCTAAACAACACAAGCTCCAACCAATTAGTCATTGGCACCGCTCAAACGCTACCGGGTGCCGTAACTTCTGGCGAAAGCATCAAGCCAACAGTGACGGTTAAGCAGGGTACGGCTATTCAAGTCTTTGTTGCGCGTGATCTGGATTTCTCGCTTAACCCTATTGTGCCAGCGGCAAGCGCTTCCCCTGTTGTGGAGCAAACCCCCGGGAACCGACCATGAGTGGGCCCCATGGCGCACCACAGGTTTTAGGGGGCGTCTATCTCTCGGCATTTCTGGAGCCATTCTCGCGCTGGCTTAATCGGCCAGACGTTACCGATATCTTGGTCAATCGATCAGGCGAAGTCTGGGTCGAAAGTGTCACGGGTGGCATTGTGCGTTATGATGCGCCAGATGTAACTCAGGTCAATTTGACGCGCCTAGCCGCTCAGATCGCGCGTATTTCCAAGCAAGGGATCAGCCGAGAACATCCTTTGCTGTCAGCAAGCCTACCGACCGGAGAGCGGATTCAAATTGTCTTGCCACCCGCCACACGGGGCGAAGTTGCGCTGGCTATTCGAAAACATGTGCTAACGGATCTTACGCTTGATGACTATGTGTCGGCGGGAGCGCTATCTCATATTGTTGGAGCAGGTGGCACCAAGGCCTCTTTTGATCCCGACAAAGAACTAAAGGCCAGCCTCGCTAAGGGGGATGTGACGGCATTCCTGAAGCTTGCTGTGCACCAAAAGCGAAACATCGTTGTTTCCGGCGGTACGGGGACAGGTAAGACAACTTTCTTAAACGCCCTTTTGAAAGAAGTGAGCCTTGATGAACGCCTGATCCTGATTGAAGACGCGGCCGAGATCAGGTTGGTGCACGAAAACGCTGTCGGCCTTGTGGCCGTAAAGGGCCAAACAGGCGAGGCCCGAGTCGATGTCGATGACCTTTTGCAATCGGCACTGCGCATGCGGCCAGATCGAATCATTGTGGGTGAGCTTCGTGGCAAGGAGGCGTTCACCTTCCTACGCGCCATCAATACGGGTCACCCCGGATCTGTGACCACCTTACATGCCGATACACCCGATGGCGCATTGGAGCAGCTGGCCTTGATGGCTCTGCAAACGGGTACGGCCATGACCCATGCCGACATATTGGCCTATGTTCGCAGCGTGGTTGATGTGATCGTTCAGTTGGAGCGTAACCAAGGCCGCCGGCAGGTACGCGAAATCCGCTTGCTGAGATAATTTACCGCTATCAAACACCATTTTTCGATGCTTTTGCTTGAAAAATTTTCCCCGCAAGTAAAAATCCCTGCGCTTGGTATACGGTTTTTTATTGTCTTAACGCTTATACATCGTCGTGGTAACAGCGATGGGCAAAGCTGGACGTGTGACTGCACGACTGGCTTCATGAGGTGGGGTTCGTGATGAATAATCGTTGGATTAAAGTAGCAAGCGCTGCGTTAGTATTGGGACTGGTTTCAGCTTGCGGCGGGGGCGGCGGTGATGCTTCTGTCCCTGGCGGTGGGGGTGGCGTTGTTATCCCGCCAAGACCTACAGCAGCGGAAACGTCGCGCTTCCTCATTCAAGCCACCTTTGGACCGACCGAAGCTGAAATTGAGGCGACCCGGGATACGACTTTCGCAGCTTGGATCACAGCGCAGCAAGCCCTGCCCGAAGGCGCGCTCGCTCTCGACTATCTGAACACACGTCGGGACCAATTGCGTAATCCACCAGCACCCGCCGCACCTAACCCAACAGCAGATGTCAACGCCAACCACTTCTACGAATATTTTTGGCGCGAAGCTGTTACTTCCCAAGACCAATTGCGCGAACGCACCAAATTTGCCCTGTCGCAGATTTTCGTTATTTCATTTGCCGAACCGCAAATGAATGTGCGCGGCCTTGGCTCCTATTACGATATGCTCGGGCGCAATGCCTTCGGCAATTATCGTACCTTGCTGCAAGATGTAGCTTTGCATCCCATGATGGGTGTCTATCTGACCCATATAGCAAACCAAAAGGAAGACCTCACGACAGGTCGGTCGCCTGACGAAAACTTCGCGCGCGAAGTCATGCAGTTGATGTCTATTGGCCTTTTTGAACTCAATAATGACGGCACTCAAAAGTTGGATAGCTCCGGCAATCCAATTCCGACATATACGGCAGAAGACATCTCCAACCTCGCCAAAGTCTTTACAGGCTTTAGCTGGTATGCCGCCACGCCGACCAACGCGACATTTGGCGGCGGCGGTCGCAATGATGCGTCGTTTGTAACACCGATGATCGCCTATCCGAGCTTTCATTCGATCTCGGAGAAGCGCTTCCTGAACACGGTCATTCCTGCGACAACAACGCCTGATCCCATGGGTGATCTGCGCATTGCCCTCGATGCCATCTTCAATCATCCAAACGTAGGCCCCTTCATTGGGAAGCAAATGATCCAGCGTTTGGTGACCTCAAACCCGAGCCCAGCCTATGTGAACCGGGTGGCAAACGTGTTCAACAATAATGGTTCTGGCGTGCGCGGCGATATGGCTGCAGTGGTCCGCGCCGTTCTATTGGATAGTGAAGCCCGCAACATGTCTGCGGGGGTAGATGCAAACTTCGGCAAGCTGCGTGAGCCGATTATCCGAATGACTGGCTTGATGCGTGCCTTGAACGCAACTTCCATCAACGGCCAGTGGCCGGTGAATTCCACAAGCGCTTCTACTTCCTTGGGCCAATCACCCATGGCATCGCCTTCGGTGTTTAACTTCTTCCGGCCCGGTTACACGCCGCCAAACACCAAAACAGGTACTTTGGGCCTCGTTGCGCCTGAAATGCAGATTGTCAACGAAGTGACCGTCGCGGGCTACATGAACACCATGCAGACTACCGTGAACACTGGCATCGGCTCCGGCAATGACGTCAGGCTCACTTACACAAAGGAAATGGCGGTTGCTGCCGATCCTGCTGCCTTGGTTGACCGGGTCAATTATCTTTTGACTTATGGCAACATGACGACGGCGCGCCGTCAGCAGATCATCGATGCGGTCACAGCGGTCACCATTCCTTCCGGTGGCACCACGACACAGACGCAGATTGATGCGGCTCTGCTGAACCGATCGAAACTTGCGGTTTATCTGACCGTTGTGTCTCCAGATTACATCTTGCAGCGCTAAGGGGGCGGCCATGAAAGATCTACGTCATACACGTCGCCAATTTATGGCAACAACCGGTGCGGTCGGGATTGCTGCACCCATTGCTACCGCCTTCGGCATGCAATTGGCCGCTTTTAACTCGGCCGCCAGCCAAAGCGCTGGGGGATACAAAGCACTTGTTTGTATCTTCCAATTGGGTGGTAACGACTCGAACAATACGGTCTTGGCTTCTGATACTGACTCTTGGAACCGTTACTGGGCGGCGCGCAACACTGGGGCAGACCCGATCGCGCTGATGCCAGTTGGCACAGCAGCGGCAGCTGTTGGTTCAGTTTCCCCGGTCACTGGGCGGACAGTTGCCGCCCGTACACCAGAAGCTTGGGGCGGCATCCTACCGTTTACGCCAAAGACGGCTCAGGCCATTCCGGCTGGGACCAATGCGACAACCCGCACCTTCGGCTTCCATCCAATGCTAGCGCCACTTCTGCCGATCTACACTGCAGGTCGATTGGCCGTGATCGCCAATGTCGGCTCTTTGGTCGAGCCCGTAACAAAGGCACAGTTTCAAGCGCGCGCAAGGAAGCTGCCGGCAAATTTGTTCTCCCACAATGACCAGCAAGCCGTTTGGCAAGCAGGCCTTACGGAGGGCGTGCGCACCGGTTGGGGTGGCCAGTTCGGCGACCTAATGGCTTCTGGAAACGGCGCAAACAGTCTGTATACTGCTATGTCGACCGCAGGGAACACTGTTTTCCTATCGGGCCGCACGATTGTGCAATATCAAGTCGCGACCGGCGCGACACCGGCGGTGGCCGTCAACGCTGTTGGCGGGACCACTTTGTTTGGATCGAACCAAGGCCCCGCCAAAATGCGGGAAATCATCCGCGATACTGGCTTTGTGGCCAATATGGGTTCTGACCATGCGACGATTGTCGGTCGCTCGCTCGATGCCTCGGTTACACTGAACAGCGCCGCTACAGGTGCGTTGGTAACTGCCATTCCGCCGCCGCCTATTTATCGTAACCCGATCACCAACAATGTTGAAACCAACTCCTTGTCGGTGCAATTGCAGACAGTTGCGCGCATGATTGCCGCGGCACCAGCCCTTGGCTTGCGCCGTCAGGTCTTTTTCGTGGCCGTGGGCGGCCATGATAGCCATGACTTCCAGAACACGGCTCAACCGGACAATCTGAGCAAGCTAGCCAATGCAATGGCCACATTTGATGCAACTTTGGCCAATATCGGTGGCGTGGATATGCGCAGCTCTGTGACAACCTTTACGGCGTCTGACTTCTCCCGGACCTTTAACACCAACGGCGACGGTACCGACCATGCCTGGGGTGGCCACCATTTGGTTATGGGCGGGGCTGTAAATGGCGGCGATATGTACGGCCAATTCCCGACTGTCGGCAGCGACTTGGGGACATTCCGTAACCCGGATCAGTCCGGCAACACCCATATTCCCACCACCTCGGTGGACCAATATGCGGCGACTTTGGGGTCCTGGTTTGGGGTCTCCAACACAGATCTTGCTGTGATTTTCCCGAACCTCAAAAACTTCTCAAGACCAAATCTTGGCTTTATGGCCTAGATTAAGGCCAGCCCATACATAGGAAAGGGCCACCTACCTGATAGAGGGGGTGGCCTTTTTCTTTAGTTGGTCTTTTCTTGGCGCAATTGCGACCAGCGATTTTCCCCACCATTGAGCATCGCTTTTAGGTATGCGACATTTTCGGATGCCACTGCCGGAGGTAGGTCACGAGTTGCCAAGCGCTCGCTTTCTTCAAAGCGACCCTGCAGTCCGACTACAAGCGCCAGATTTTGTCGGGCCTGGGGAGGGGCGAGCGGGCTTTGGTTGGCGCGCCGCAACATGTCCTCAGCCTTTTTTAAATCGCCTGTCATTGCAATGGAAAGCCCATAATTGCTGAGGATGCCCGCGTCCTCTGGAGCAAGCTTCAGCGCAGCCTCATAAGCAGGTGCCGCAAGATCAGCGCGCTCCAAGCGGTCATAGATAACCCCAAGGGCCGAATGAAGATTGGGGTCTTTTGGATTTAAGGAGACTGCCTTCTGTAAGGCTTGCAGAGCGGGTTGGTTTTCGCCGCTGGCAACCAGACCCAAGGCCAATGCGCTCCACAATTGTGGACTTTCCCCTTTGACCTGCAAGCCCATGGCTGCGAGTTGGATCGCGCGCTCTGCTGAGCCAATCCTGCGCAACGCGATGGAGCCTTCCAATGCGGCTTCATCATCGGCTGGATTCTTTTCAAGTTCGCCAAGCCAAAATGATGCTTGATTGATCATATCTAGGCTTCGAGCTGCTTGACGCTCTTTCGCTGTTGCACGTTTTGCACGAGCACTTTGTTCGGCGGTTGCTGCTTGGGGTGAAGGCGCTTCCACCAATGAGTTTCTAGGGGTTTGTACCCTTGGAGCCCCTTTAGCTGAGGGTGCTTTTGTGCCTGCTTCTGGTTTTTTTCCGAAAAAGGGCAGTGCTTGGGCTGACTGTGCGGACAGGCAGACCAAGCCTAAGCTTGCGCTTAAAGCAGCTAATGGCAAGCGAAGGGCGCGGAAGCGGAACGACATGGTGAGAACCTCACGAATCACAGAGGCCAAGCTTTCGTCAATCTTTGTTAACAAACCCTCAAGGCACCCCTGTTGGTCCAAGCCTTAAGCGCTTTTCACCGGGTCCAGATCAGCCTAAAGAATGCCTATGCACCCAAATATCGCCCCCCAAGACGCAAACTCCATCCCGATCTACGCCATTTCTGCCGCGGAATGGCCCGCCTATCTCGAAGGCAAATCCAGTGGTCAGGCAGCTCTCGCTCGTCACCATGATTTTCGCGCCCAAGCCGGGCGCGTGCTGTTGGTTCCTGCCCCAGATGGTACATTAGAGCGCGTCCTATTTGGGCTAGGTGCGGGGGCAGATACGTCAGTCTATGGCGCGCTGGCTAGTAAATTGCCGGCAGGTGATTATCGGATTGCCTCGCCGCTTCCAAAGGAGCAAGGCCATGCCATTTTGGTGGCCTATCTTTTGGGGACTTACGTTTTTGATCGTTATAAGCACAAGGATCAGCGCCTTGCCCGTTTAATAGCCCCCGTTGGCGCGGACCTCGCGGCAGCAAGCCGCACAGTCAGCGCCGTTAAACTTGGTCGTGATCTTGTCAATACGCCACCAAATGATATGGGTCCGGACGCATTAGAGGCCGCAGCAATTGCTTTGGGCGATAGCCATGGCGCAGAGATTGAAGTGATCCGAGGCGCAGATTTATTGGCGCAAAATTATCCGTTAATCCATGCCGTTGGGCGGGGTGCTGCTCAAGAACCACGATTGGTGATCTTGCGGATTGGCCGTCCCGAAGCCTATCCGCTGGCCTTGGTGGGCAAGGGGGTCACGTTCGATTCCGGCGGGCTCAATCTCAAGCCCGGCGCGGGTATGGCGCTCATGAAGAAGGATATGGGCGGCGCTGCCTGTGCTTTGGCCTTGTTCTCAACGCTTGCTGAGGCCCGCTTAGATGTGCGGCTATCGGTCTATCTGCCCATTGTTGAGAATGCGATGGATGGCAACTCTTTCCGCCCCAGCGATGTGATTTATGCCCGTAACGGCTTGAGCGTTGAGATCGACAATACCGATGCAGAGGGCCGCCTAATTCTGGCCGATGCGGTTACGCGCGCCAGCGAAGATGGCAATGCCATGATCCTTGATATGGCAACGCTAACCGGTGCTGCCCGTGTCGCGTTGGGACCAGAATTACCTCCGTTCTTTACCGAGGACGAGGAGTTGGCCGCCTCATTGACCGATGCGGCGGCTCAGACGGGTGACCACCTATGGCGGATGCCCTTGTGGCGTCCTTATGAAGACGACCTCGACAGCCCGATTGCAGACATGAAAAACTCAGGCGGCCCCTTTGCCGGCGCGATCAATGGGGCGCTTTTCATCTCAAAGTTCGTCAATGTGAAAGACCACAAGCCCATCTGGGCCCATTTCGATGTCTATTGCTGGAATCCAAAAGAAAAGCCTGGTCGACCTCAAGGTGGTGAAGTTCATGCAGTGCGCACGATTGAGGCCATGCTACGGAAAAGATTCGGCTAAATTCTTCACGGACTCGCGTAGGCTGTTTCTGCAAGCAATTGAGTCCACAGGGACTCTTTCCCAATAGCGCAAATCGATTCACCTAATGACGCAAATGGCATGGTCACGAGTGACCAAAGCCCAAGGGGTCAAAGTTGGATCAGTTTGCTGGACTTAATAAGCAAGCCCTTGGCTTGTGGTTGGACGTCACGTCCCGCTCTGTGCAATCCGATGGGCCGGACTTGACCGCCCGTCAAACTGCCCTGATGCTCACGGTCTATCTGGAGGCGGGCCCACATACTGTTCGGGCTCTGGCGCAGCGGCTTGGTGTTGGCAAGCCAGCTGTTGTTCGGGCCATTGATACGTTGCAAGATGTTGGCTTGGTTGAACGTCGGCCTGACCCGGCCGATCGCCGCAATATTTTTGTGGTCGGAACGGAAGCGGGCGCTGAACGGCTGTCCACTTATGCAGCGTCCATCGCGCGTAATATTGCCACGATCACGCAAGTCAATCGTGCATCATCTTTGGACGCAAGCGAAGCGGTGGCCGCCCGTCAAAAGTTGGCTTGATGGACGAAAGATATGTTAGATCCAAATCTTCACCCCTACCGAAGTGATCTGGCGGCGACAAAGCTCAAGGGACTTGTGGAATCCGCCCGCTTTGTCGATCCAATCCCCCATCAGGTTAGCGCAGGAGTTGCGCCGTTGCGCAAAGTGACAGAGCTGGATGGAGAGCAACTGAGCCAAGCACTTCATGGCGATGTGATCGATATCTACGAAGAGCGCGGTGGTTTTGGTTGGGGCCAAATGCACAGCGACGGCTATGTTGGCTGGTTTGACATGGCAGCCTTGTCCGCTCCGGTTTTGGCGACAACCCACAAAGTCAAAGTACTGCGTACCTATGCCTTCTCGGGGCCAAGCGCGCGGGCTGCCCCGCATTTTCTCTTGAGTCTCGGCGCGCAAGTAAGCCTAAAGGCTGAGCGCGAGAACGGCTTTGTGGCGGTGGAGCGGGCAGGCTGGATTTATGAGGCCCATTTATCCCGCTTAGCCGTGCTAGCAGAAGACCCCGTTGCAGTCGCCGAGCAATTTCTCCATGCGCCCTATCAATGGGGTGGCGTTGAGAGTTTAGGGCTTGATTGCTCGGGCTTGATCCAGACGGCTTTTAAAGCCGCAGGCATCCTTTTGCCGCGCGACTCTTATATGCAGCGCGAGATTGGGAAAGCTGTAGACTTTGATCAAAGCCTCCGGGGTCTTAAGCGAGGCGATATTGTCTGCTGGAAGGGCCATGTCGCCTTGATGACGGACGCGACACATATCCTGCATGCCAATGGTTATCATATGGCTGTCGCGCACGAGCCCTTGGCAGAAGCGGTTGACAGGATCGGTGCCAGCTATGGCGCTATTCTGACAATCCGTCGCCTAGAAATCTAGCCACAAAAAAAGGGCCAGCGCAACGCTGGCCCTTTAATTCAATGTCGATCTAGGACTTAGAGGTGGTAAGCACGCTCACCATGCTCTGCGATGTCGAGGCCTTCTTCTTGATCATCGACCGAGGCTTTGAGGCCAATCGTGTATTTGATGATGAAGAAGACGATGGCAGATGCCACACCGGACCAAGCAACTGTAACCAGCACACCTTTTAGCTGGGCGATCACTTGTGTGCCCATGTCGTAAGTGGCCGCCGGGCAGACCGCAAGAATTTTGCCGGCTTCATCGAAGCACTTGGTATAATCGACAATCCCTGCGCCACCCAAAGCTGGCGATACGACAATGCCAGTGCCGATAGCGCCGATGATGCCACCAATGCCGTGGATACCGAAGGCGTCCAAGCTGTCGTCATACTTCAACGCGGATTTTACAACCGAGCAGAAGAAGATACAGGCTGGCGAGACAACAAGACCCAGGATCAGCGCACCCATTGGGCCCGCAAAGCCGGCGGCAGGGGTCACGGCCACAAGACCAGCCACGATGCCCGACGCCAAGCCCAGCATCGACGGACGCTTGCGGGTGACCCACTCATATAACACCCAGCTTAAGCCCGCTGCAGCGGTTGCAATGAAGGTGTTGGCCATCGCCAAGATGGCATAATAGTTGGATTCTAGGTTCGAGCCTGCATTGAAGCCAAACCAACCCACCCACAGAAGGCCTGCGCCGATGAAGGTCATGACCAAAGAGTGCGGGGGCATCGGCTCATTCCGGTAGCCAGAACGCGCACCTAGAATAATACAGCCAACCAGTGCCGCAATCCCGGCGTTGATGTGCACCACGGTACCACCAGCAAAGTCGAGGGCACCAAAGCTCCAGATCAGCCCTGTGGTGAAGCTATCACCTTGGGCCGAAGCCGCTGCCAAGCCGTCTGGTCCTGGCCACCACCAAACCATGTGCGCCATCGGATAGTAGGATAACAGAGGCCAAAGAACTGCAAACAGAACCACGGCGGCAAACTTCATCCGTTCAGCAACGCCGCCCAAAACAAGGGCTGCGGTTATGGCAGCAAAAGTCATTTGGAAGACGACAAACACAAGCTCTGGAATGTAGACACCAGTCGAGAAGGTCGCGACGAGAACAGGATTTCCATCCGCATCCAAGCCGGCACCATTCAAGAAGAGGCGGTCAAATCCACCGATAAAGCTGTCAAGTTCTCCACCGGAGGTGAAGGACAAACTATAACCCCACAGCATCCAAGTGACCATGCCAATCACCATGACGGTGGAAACCTGCATCAACATGGACAACATATTCTTGGCGCGCACCAAGCCGCCATAGAAGAGGGCAAGCCCTGGAACGATCATCAAGAGTACCAGAAGGGTCGATACCATCATCCAAGTGACGTCACCCTTGTCGACAACTTTATCCGGCAAAGTTGCAACCAGCTTAGCCGCTTCAGGGGCAGCTTCGGCTACAGGTGCCGCAGCTGCGGCGACGGCATTGGCCGCGTCCTGCGCGTGAGCAGGTGATACCAAGCCACTTGCCATTATGAAAATCAGCGCTGCTAGGGCTGCTAGCCCCGTTCGTACCAGCGCTTCGAAGCTAAGCTCCGGTCGTGTGCGTGTTGCGATACGTGTCACGTTCGTCGTGCTCCCCACAAGGTTTGCGATCTTGAGCTCACAATTAGCCCAGTCTCCATCCAAGCCGCAGCGTTAAAAATTGGGCACTTTTGGGCAAGTGTTGGCCTGCGGCTTCCGCGATATCCCGAAAAACAGCCCAATTTTTGGGCAGCTGGTCGAGCGTCTGCTTTGAAACGGGGCAAACAAGGCTGTTCAAAATTTAGGCGAACATCTGTGCAAGGATGCTTTCACGCATCTTGACCCATATGGATCAGCAGCGCGCTAAGCGCGCGGGTGGGCTTTTGAAAACACAGATATCATGTGAGCCGGGTCGATTTCCATATAGCGCTGGGTCGTCGACAGAGATGCGTGGCCTAGCAATTCTTGGATGGAGCGCAGGTCACCACCAGATTGCAACAGGTGTGTAGCAAAGGCATGACGCAAAGCATGGGGTGTCGCGGACTCTGGCAAACCTAATTGGCCTCGTAGTCTGGCCATGCTGGCTTGAATCAATCTGGCGCGCAGCGGCCCGCCGCGCGCGCCAAAAAACAAAGGACTAGTGGGTTCAATCTGATAGGGGCACAGTTTGACATAAGCCGCAATCGCCTCGCGCGCGACCGGCAGAGTCGGCACCAAGCGTGTTTTTTGGCCTTTACCCACAATTCGCAGCGTCGTTGGTAAGGGATATTCGGCCCCTGTGAGGCCAAGCGCCTCTGAAATGCGCAGTCCGCAGCCATATAATAGGGTCAACACTGCGGTATCTCGGGCACCAATCCACGGCTCATCTGCCACTTCAGCCAGATCAATCAAGTCAAAAGCAGCCTCACTTGCGACAGGGCGCGGTGGGGCCGGCTTGATCTTTGGGCCGCGGACAAAGCTTAAACTTGTGTTGCTAAGCCCCTTTCGCCGGTCCAAGAAGGAGAAGAATGACCTAATCCCTGCCAGCGCGCGGGCCACAGAGCGATCGCCAAACGGGGTGTTGGCCTGGCGTCGCCGTGCTAAGTAGGCGCGCAAATCCGAAGCGGATAGGTCGGGCAGGCTCGTCAGAGTTAGGTCTTCATCGCGATGCAGCACCAAGAAGCTTAAAAAGGTGTCGACGTCTCGCTGGTAAGCTTCCAGTGTGTGGTCTGCCAGTCGGCGCTCATGCTTCAGCCAGTGTAACCAATCTTGGCGCGCTTGGGCTAGGCCATCGCCCACGTCGCTTTGCAAGTCCGCTTGACGGACCTCGACACTCACAGCAAGCCATCAGCCGCAAAACGCGTTAGAACACGTTCTAAAACGCGCGCGAAAAAGGTCACCAGTTCACCGCCATGGTCAGCCCTAAACGCGTCTGCATCCTGGCTGGCGATTGCTAAAATGCCCAAACGCCGAGTAGGGCCAAATTCCAAACGGGCCAGAGCCTCTGAGTGCACAAGTTCGCACTTGTTGCCGTATAGCCAAGCACGTGGGCGCTCGATCGGGCCAAGGACGGTTGGTTGATAGGTTGGCACAAGCCGTTCAATGGCTGACCCCGCCTTATCGAGAGCTTGGCTGGCAGCATTGGATTCAGACACAGCTAACACGCACACATCTGCAGCCAAAGCAAACGCCACATGACCAGACAGCCGCTCGTTCAGATCTTCAGGGTCTTGGCTGTCTAGGACTGCCAGAATGGCTTCTTGGACGCGAATCTGTGCTTCGTAATTGGCGCGTGCGGTCTCAACGATCGCAGCAAAGCGAGAACGGGCAGCACGTGTTTCTCGCAGCATCCGTTCGCGGGCGAGGTCAGCAATCGCGATCACATTCCCAGAACTTGGCTCGGCCGCAATCCTGTTCAAGAGTTCGGTGTCTTCGCGCACAAAGTTAGGATTTTGCATCAAGAAATCGCGGATCAGATCCAAATCGAGTTCTGGTTCAGCTATCAGTGCGGCGTCTTGGTAGGCCATAAGTGGGCAGGATCCGGGACAAGGTTACGTGTCCAGAGAGTTTGCCGTGAACAAGGTGAACATGCGGTTACGGAAATCGTACAATTGCATTTTTTTCTGCACATCATGCAGTAACTTTATTTCAGCGCGACGGTGCTCTGTTCTAACCAGGCTCTAAAGACCCTTGGCTTCCAGCCACTCACAGATGTCGGCGACAACGCTAGCGGTCTTCGGCTCATCGATAATCCAATGCGCTGCCCCGTCATACTCCCGATAGTCTCCGCCGACACGGGCGTACTTTTGTGCCACTTTGCGGACGGCTTGAATAACTGTCGCGCGATCTTGCACCGCGCCGATGGTCAGGATTGGGCACTCAATCGAACGCTCATTAATGACGCCAACCCGGTGTGGGTCTGTCTCTGGCGCGCCGAGCTGCTGATAGACGAGACCAGAATCGTAAAGGGCGGACGCATAAATCTCATCATGCCGCTCTGGTGCAACTTGGTTGAGGACACCCCATCGAAAGCCAGTCTTCCAGACTTTGTAAGAGAGTTTGGGATCGCCCTTCAGGACGATATTGGCAAAGGTAAACAGCACGCGCAGATCTTGGACTTGGCAGTCAACCGGCTGGGCCGGCGTCACGAGAATTGCGGCTTTACCAACGCCTTGCTCGGCAAGTTTTTGAACAATTAGGCCGCCCATCGAATGCCCCATCAGAACGGGCTCCTCACCGGTTGAGCGTTCAATGGCCAAAGCTTCAGACTTTGCTGCTTCAACATAATCGTGCAGGCCAAGTGTGGAGAGCTGGCCCGTTGGGTTCTCTTTGACGCGGAATTGGGGGTAGAGTGTGGGCGTGTAGGGCGTCCAGCCTTTAGCCTGCATCAGCGGGGCCATCACAGACCAAGCGTCGCCGCCACATCCAACCCCATGTATCATCAGAATTGGCTTTTCCACCTGCACCCTCCGTCTCGTAAGCTAAGACGGTCATGCCACAAGAAGCTAGGCTGCAGCAAGGTGTCCAAAGTCTTGCACGATCCGTGTGTACACATCACGTTTAAACGGCACCACCAGTTCTGGAAGGGCTTCCAACCGTTCCCACCGCCAAGCATCAAATTCAACTTGCTTATGGGCATTGAGCTTCACGTCGCGGTCTGAGCCTAAATAGCGCAAGGCATACCAGATTTGGGCCTGGCCCTTGTTGCGACGAAACTTGCCGCGCTGCATCTCAGGCGGGAAGTCATAGGTCAGCCAATCGGTTGTATGACCGATGATTGAAACCAAGCTTGGGCCAATGCCAGTCTCTTCGCCCAGTTCACGCAAGGCTGCGGCCTCCACATCTTCGTCGCGGTCAATGCCGCCTTGTGGCGCTTGCCAAGCATGCTGTCCATTAAAGCCCCGGCGCTTGCCGACCCAAACCAGCCCCCGCATATCGAATAACAAGATGCCTACATTGGGTCGATAGCCTTCTGGCGGGGCAGGGATGGTATCTTTGCTCATGATGTAACCGCAGATGCTGGGGCCAGGATAAGTCCCCGTCGGCCTGCATCTTTCGCCCAACGGGCAATTTGGTCAATGGTCACACTATAAGCAACACCAAAACCGAGCGCCGCGCCACGCTGGTTTGCCATCGCCTCGAGCGCACCCAATTGTGCTGCGATATCATCACCAGAAGGTCTTTGATCGATCAGGCGATCCGCTTGAGCATTGCGAAGCCCTGCAGAACTGGCAGCTGCATCAAGTTGGGTGGCTGAACCATCGGCAATAAAAGCCACGCCACGGGATCGCAATTGTCGCATAAAGGCGCTGCTCGTCTCATTCGAAGTGGCGAATTTGCCGCCGAGATAATTGGTCACCCCAAAATAACCGCTCGCCCGTGACAATAAGAACTCGAGTCGGCGTTGATTCTCGTCTGCCGAGGCCGTGGTCAGCAAAGTATGTGGACCTGGATCATTCTCAGGATAATCAAAAGGCTCCATTGGAATCTCGATCAGGACCTCATGCCCGTTCGCGCGGGCCTTGTTGATCCAGCCTTGGAGATTTTCCGCATAAGGAACAAAGGACAAAGTTACTTCGGCAGGTAATTCATCGATGGCCCGCTGGGTGATGCGTGCGTTTAGGCCAAGCCCTCCGACAACTAAGGCGACTTTTGGCTTTCCTGTTTCCGAGAATGGCTTGCGGTAAACGTCATAAACTGTGCGGTTGCCAGCCCCGATGATCGGCAACAAGCCGCCTGGACCTTGCTGATGCACACCGGCGGCGGGCGCTTGGGTTAGGGCGGCAGTACCTTGCCCGCGATAGACCTGCACACCGCCTTCATTTGACGCAGACCCGAACGTGGGTGCCATAATCCGGGCCGTGCCAGAGACTGGCGGGATCTGGCCTGAGGAAGCTGCAGTAGCGGCACCCGTCACGACCGGGTCACCCTTGGCCTTTGCAATGGCTGCCAAGCGCTCTGCTTCTGCTTCGCTAATGGCTTGATCTGCAGCACTGGGAGAATTAGGGGGCGGCGTACCGGGCAGCCAAGGTGTCATCGCCCCATCTGGCAGTCGCCAAGGCAACCAGCCGTAAGCTATCCCTTGTGTTGCAAGATCGACTTTTGGCTCCGTACTCGTCGTGGCCGGCTTGGGTGAGGCGGGATTGTAGCGCGGCACTTCCAGTACAGCACTGGGGCCTGCGTCTTGCTCATTGCCAAAGGCTTGAATAGCCCCGGCAGTTAAGCCCAGCGACAAAAACAGCGTCGCAAGGCTCAAGCCCGCGTGCTTGAGACCGACGGCCAAAGGCTTTGCATTTAAGGTCTGTGTGGCTGCCATGATGCAGATGGGTCCATTTCCACCTGATTCACTGACCTGCATCGGTTAACGATTCAGAAACATCAGCACAACGCGGCTGATAATCTCAGCCGCGTTACAGCTTATCTCTGGTTCGTCCAGCGCGCGAAAATGGCCGTCGGCAATAGACGATCTGATCCTTGTTCCGGGATGGCCATCTCACCGGCTTCGCGCTGGCCCGGCCGATCGCCAAGTGCAGCGGCCAATCCATTGTCGAGCGCTAAGAAACTCAGGCGAACCGCATAAACAGTTGCCACCAAAAACAAGGCATCCTCCTCCAACAGCTCAACGCATGCAGTCAAAAGACGGTCTAAGCCCTCTTCGAGCTTCCAAATCTCTCCGGTCGGGCCGCGCCCATGTTTGGGTGGGTCGAGGATAATGCCGTGGTACTTATTGCCACGTCGAATCTCTCGCTCAACAAACTTCAAGGCGTCATCGACAATCCATCTTATCGGCCGATCGTCTAATCCTGCGAGGGCTTGATTCTCTCGGGCATAGCCGACCGCCTTTTTGGAGGCGTCGACATGGGTGACGCTCGCACCCGCCTTGGCGCAAACAAGGCTAGCCACACCAGTATAGCCAAACAAGTTCAGAACTTTAGGCGGTGGATCCTTAGGGTTCTGATGAACGCGTGCCTCAATCAGATCACGGCACCAGCGCCAATGTACAGATTGTTCGGGAAATAGACCTAGGTGTCGGAATGGCGTGCAGCGGGCAAGAAACTTTATCCCGCCCCACGAAATCGGCCAAGTTTCTGGGACCCGCCGGATAAAGCGCCAACGCCCCATTTCTTCGCTCTCCTGACCCGAGAAAGCGGCGTCAAAGGCCCAATCTCTCTCGCTCAAGCGCCGCGGCCATAAGGCTTGGCTGTCTGGCCGGATAAAGGTGTAGGGGCCAAAGCGCTCCAGCTTCTGGCCGTCGCCGGAATCGAGCAGCGCATAATCAGACCAATCATCCGCCATCAGGACGGGGGCCATGCGAGGTGGTTTCGATTTCACCTGCGGTGGTGGCTTTTGTGCCATCTAATCACGCGCCCCTTTAAAGCTCTTTTGACGCCAAATCTCATAGGTCGTTACAGCTGTGGCAATCGCAAGGTTCAGGCTATCGGCGCGGCCTGCCATCGGCAACCGCACCAAAACATCGCACGCCAGAGCCCAATCATCAGGGATTCCAGATTGCTCGTTGCCCATTAAGAGCACTGTCTTGGTGCCAAAGTCGGTTTCAGTGTGACGTGTTGACCCTTTGAGCGAAGTGCCCGCCATCTTAAAGCCCTGTGCGCGGCGCCAAGTGTTAAAACTAGCAAAGTCTGACCTTGCAACAGGTGCAGAAAAGATAGAGCCCATGCTCGCGCGTACAGCTTCGATGGAGAATGGATCACAACTCTCTTCCAATAAGACAACCCCACCGCCACCGACTGAATCGAGTGTTCGCAGGATTGTACCCAAATTGCCGGGATCGCGGATACGTTCGAGGGCGAGGATCAAAGGAGCATTTTCTAAAGCGACCAATGGTGTGTAGCGCTGGCGGAAGAGCCCTAGAACCGACTGGGCATTATCCCTCTTGGCAACAGCTTCAAGCACACGGTCTGACACGCGAGCTACCCGCGCACCGGTCTTCAAGGCTTGTTGTGCGAGGGATTGCACAGCAGGCCGCGCCTCAGCCGCGGCTGAAAACAGAAGCGCTTCGAGTTCCCAGCCAAGCTCTAGCCCTTCTCCAACATGGCGTGCACCTTCGGCCAAGAACAAGCCGGACTCCGTTCGGGCCTTCTTGCGGTCAAGCGACTTGGCCAGCTTGACCAAACTATTCTGTGGGCTTGTCACGTCTTGGATCATGTCTTCCTCATAGCGTGAGATTGCCCCAATGGGAGAGTGAACACCGCAAAATGCTGCGTTTTTTGCACGTCAGACGCGAGTGCGCTTGCTTTCCACCCGCGTTGAACTGAAAATGAGTTTACTAAAAATTGATCGTGGGGCCTCGCCAGTGCCATTTTTTGAGTTGGCATGTGGCTTCCGGAACTGAAATGGCAAACAGAGTATGTTTAATTCTAGGAATCGCTGGCCAGTCTTTATGCTTGGTGCATTGGGTTTGGCGATTCTGACATGGTTCCACCATCAACGCACGTTGGCCTTGCAAGCAGAGACACGCTCTTTAGCTCAAGAAAGCTTGGATAAAGCAGGATTTACTTTCGCGCGCGCCGATACTTTAGACAATCGCTTAGTGATTAGCGGGTTTTCCGTCGATGAAGCGACAGCGAAGGCAGCCTGTGCAGCGGTCTTAGACGGTGTTCGCGAACGGGTAGGGCGTCCGGGCGTCTATACGAAGATTGATTGTGAAGGCATCAGCTATCCCGGTTCTGCCATGGTGCGCTCTCGTTTGCCCACTCAGCCAGAAATCAGTGCCCCATCGTCGAAAAAACCAGCTCTCAAGTCCACACAACAAGCAGAAGTTAGTTGCCAAAGCCGTCTGACAGAGGCTGGCAAAAGTGGCACCATTCGTTTTGAAAAAGGCAGTAGCCCGATATTGGGTGGGCAAGAGGTGCTCGACCGAGTCGCAGCCGTCGCGAAGGAATGCAGTGCCTTCAAGATCGAGATCGGTGGCCACACCGATACCGGCGGTGCCGCTGATCTTAATGAGCGCTTGTCGCAAATGCGTGCGAATACGGTTCGCGATTTCTTAATCTCAAAGGGTGTGCCCGCCGATCAAATTGCGGCCAAAGGCTATGGCGAAAGCCAACCCATCGTGAACGATTTCCCAAATGGCAAAGGGGATGTTCCGGGGCAACCTGATAGCCCATTGAGAGAGCAAAATCGTCGCATCGAATTTAAAGTCACCGCGTCAAATTAAAGACCCAATAAAAACCCGTCGTAGGGAAGGCAAGGACCAAAGCCATGTTTCTGTTAACTCAAAGCTTTTTGATCATTTTGATAAGCGCGGCATTTGGTTTTTTGCTGGGCTATTGGATCAGGTCTGCCGACTCCGACACGAATGTATTGCAAGAGGAATTGCGTCCTTTGCGAGAAGAGCGCGACCACTTGAAGCGGCAAGTGACCGCCACTGCCAGCTCTGCCTTGACCGATGCAATTGGAACTCGCAAGGCAGCGGCGCTCGAAGCTGAATTGGCAGAGGTGCGCTCGCGTGCTGATGAATTGGCCGCGGCCAATGCCAAGCTGCGCGAAGTCGCTACCGAGGGTGAGGACGTTGCGGCGCTGAAATGGCGCAACAAATATCTCGAAGCCCGTGTCTTATTCTTTGAGGGTCGCGACGCGGGCGGAAGTGTCGAAACGCCCCCTATGCCCGAACAACTGACAACGGCTAAATTGGTCCAAGAAATTGAGCCGTCTCCAGTAGCTTTTGTTGCTGCCGCTTCGGAGCCCGGAACGCGTGGTCGGAAGAAGGCCGCCATTGTGCCCGCGCCCATGATAGAGCCAGTGGTTGTCGCTGCACCGATTGTTAAAAAGCGCAAAGCGAAAGCGGTCGCGCTCCCGCCACCACCTCCGCCACCACCACCACTTGAACCCATCAGCAACCAAAACTTCACGCCGTCGCCCTTGGCTAGATCATCTGCTGAGGCGTTAGAAGAAGCGATTGCCTTGGCTGGCGCAGGCAAAGCTCCGCCGCGCTCCCGTCGTCGGGCTAATCCAGATGAACTCTTGTTGATTGATGGCGTGGGCCCGAAGAACAAGGCTTGGTTGAATGCCCAAGGCATCTATTACTTCTACCAAATCGCCACGATGAATATTGACCAATTAGCTTGGTTGTCCAAGAATCTGCCGACCTTTGGCGCTCGTGTTTATCGGGAAAACTGGGTCGCGCAATGCACGAGATTGGCCCGAGGTGAGTCAGCGCGCTAGCGCAGGCCACTTCCAAACTTACAGCAACTCGCGAATATCGCTTAATCGTCCCGTCAAGGCGGCAGCCGCTGCCATGGCAGGTGAGACTAGGTGGGTACGCCCATCGCGGCCTTGGCGGCCTTCGAAATTGCGGTTGGAAGTGGACGCACATCGCTCAAACGGCACAAGTCGATCTGGGTTCATGCCCAAGCACATGGAGCAGCCAGGTTCGCGCCACTCAAATCCTGCCGCCAAAAAGATCTCATCCAAGCCTTCCTCTTCAGCTTGATAGCGGACAAGGCCGGAGCCGGGCACGATCATCGCGCGAACGCCATCAGCTACCCGCTTACCCTGAACGAGTGCTGCCACCGTGCGCAAATCCTCAATCCGCGAATTGGTGCACGAGCCAATAAAGACCCGTTGAATGGCAAGATCGGTCATTTTCTGACCGGCCTCAATGCCCATATAGGTCAAGGAGCGGCGTGCGGTTTCGCGTTCGATTGGGTCGCTAAAGTCCTCTGGGTCTGGGGCAACACCGTCAATTGCTACCACTTGCTCCGGGCTTGTGCCCCAAGTCACCAGTGGCGCGATGCTTTCCGCGCGAATTTCAACAATTTGGTCGAAAACCGCATCCTCGTCGGTGAAGAGGGTTTTCCAGAATGAGATTGCCTCGTCCCACGCGCCTGCCTTGGGTGCGGAAGGGCGTCCCTTTAGATAAGCGAATGTGACGTCATCAGGGGCAACCAGTCCCGCGCGCGCGCCGGCCTCGATCGCCATATTACACAAGGTCATGCGCCCTTCAGCGGAAAGGCTACGGATGGCAGAACCACGATATTCGATGACATGGCCTGTGCCGCCTGCCGTGCCGATCTTGGCGCAAATCGCCAAGGCGATGTCCTTGGCACCAACGCCTGGCGCCAAGGTGCCCTCAATAATCACCGCCATGTTTTTCATTTTTCGGGCGCGCAACGTCTGCGTCGCCAACACATGTTCGACTTCGCTGGTGCCAATACCATGGGCGAGTGCGCCAAAAGCACCATGTGTTGAGGTATGGCTATCGCCACATACGATGGTCATGCCAGGCTGCGTGCGGCCTTGTTCCGGCCCAACCACATGGACAATGCCATTTCGAATTTCGCCCATTGGAAAGAACTCGATCCCATACTCAGCCACATTGCGGCTAAGCGTCTGCAATTGCAGCCGGGCTTCTGGGTCAGCGACAGCATCCACGCCGGCGGCTTGGTTTTCAGTTGGCGTGTTGTGATCGGCCACTGCCAAGGTCAAGTCAGGGCGTCGCACGGGGCGGCCAGCTGCCTTCAGCCCCGCAAAGGCCTGCGGGGTTGTGACCTCATGGATCAAATGCAAGTCGATATAGAGAAGGGAGACCCCATCCTCGGCCGTGCCGACGACGTGGTTGTCCCAAATCTTGTCATAAAGTGTCTTTCCCATGCTTTGCCGCTTAGCGCACTTTCCCATTTCTCCCAAGTCGCTTAAGCCAGTGGGATGACACGTCTTTCAGTTGCCACTTGGAACATTAATTCGGTTCGCCTGCGCGCAGGGTTGGTACAGCGCTTTGTTGAACAGCATCGCCCGGATGTTTTGTGCTTGCAGGAAATCAAATGCCGCAATGGCGAATTTCCAACTGCTGCCTTTACCGAGATGGGTCTCCCCCACCTGCATATCCGTGGGCAAAAGGGCTGGCATGGGGTGGCGATTGCCTCCCGTCTTCCGCTGGAAGAGGTTGAGGAACCTGGCTTTTGTCGCCACGAAGAGGCCCGTGTTTCGGCTGTGAAGGTTGCTGGCGTCACGATCCATAATCTTTATGTGCCTGCTGGCGGGGACGAACCTGATACACAGATAAACCCAAAATTTGATCATAAACTATCGTTTCTTGAGCGCATGGAAGCTTATTATGCGAGCCGAAAATGCGCGGATCCGCTTGTCGTGGTTGGAGACTTGAATGTCGCGCCGGGTGAACATGACGTTTGGGGCCATAAGCAATTATTGAACGTTGTCAGTCATACCCCTGTTGAGACCAATGCCATGGGCCGCATTCTAGAGCGCGGCGGGCTGGTCGATTTGGCGCGCGTCGCCCGCCCAGCGCCCGAGAAAGTATTCTCGTGGTGGAGCTATCGGTCTCCTGATTGGACCAAGAATGATCGCGGTCGCCGGTTGGATCACATTTGGGCCAACACCGACTTTGCGCCCCGCTTCATCAAGGAGAGTTTCGCCATTCACAAAGACGCGCGTGCATGGGAAAAGCCCAGTGACCACGTCCCCGTCGTGGCGGCATTTGAGGTGTAGGCGATATGGCGAAGAAGCAGGGTTCAGGCATTTTTGTACCGCTCATCATTATTGGTGCAACGATTTTCGGCCTTGGGGCTTACCAAGCTCTCAGGCCCAAACCTGTTGAAATCAACCCAACTTTTGAGGCCGTGGATAATCCTCGCACCATGCAGGCTCCGCCACCGCCTGCTGCAAGCAAGGATGCTGCGCAACTGGCAGCGGAGGCTGGTGCCACGGAAGATAAGGCAAGGGCTGAACCCGCCGCGACCAAAACGCTTAAACTAGACGACGCCCCGTGGCTGAATGCCATTATGGGTGGCGTGTTGGGCGAGTTTCGCAGCACCGTGGTAACAGCTCTGAAAAAGGAGCAGACAAGAGGCGACCTAAATTGTAGCCCTGTCCTGACCAAGGCCTCTGAGGCAGCATTGAACACCCTAGAAGACGTGAGTTGCACCGATAAGGAGGGCGCTATCTTCACGGGCCAATTTGATGCGGACGGCGATGGCAGCCTCGAGATCAAGTCGCCGGACAAGGAAAAAGTCACAATTGAGAAGTCTGGCGGCTCATTTAGTGTGACGGTTGATGAGCCCTAAAGGCTGGCACACAGAATTTCTGGACAGGATGGACCCACGATGAAGAAGTTTACAAAGCTGGCTGCCCATGCAGCCCCATTGCCTGTGGCTAACATTGATACCGATCAGATCATCCCCAAGCAGTTTCTATCGACTGTCGAGCGTACCGGCCTGTCACGCGGTCTATTTTTTGACATGCGTTTCTTGCCAGATGGATCGCCTAATCCTGAGTTCGTGTTGAACAAGCCTGCCTATTCTGGCGCAAAAATCCTGATTGCAGGGCCCAACTTTGGTTGCGGTTCATCGCGTGAGCATGCCCCTTGGGCGCTGTTGGATTATGGGATCGAATGTGTGATCTCCGCATCCTTTGCGGACATTTTTTTCAATAATTGTTTCAAGAATGGAGTGTTGCCGCTTGTCTTGGATGCGGCGCAGGTCGATGCCTTGATGAACCAAGCTAATGGGCAAAATGCGCGCTTTGAAATTGATCTGGCTGCCCAAACCCTGACCGGTCCTGATGGTAAAATTTACCATTTTGAGATCGACCCAGGTCGCAAGAAGTCCTTATTGGAGGGGCTGGACGAAATCGGGCAGAGTCTTATGCAGCAGGATCAAATCGCGGAACATGAACACAAAAGAAAGTTAATGACGCCTTGGCTGGGCTGAAGTGCCTATAAAAATTAGATTAAATGCTTTTCAAACTTATTCATATCTGCTTAATTTCTGTTACCAATTCGTTAATGGTATCAGTGAGAGGCAGATTCCGTGCTCGACCAATTCTTGGATCCAGGCTTTTTGAGCGCCTTAGCAGCGGCCATAGGACCATTGGCGGTATTCGTTGCCCCGACTGAAGAAATCGAAGCGATGATTTTCGACTCCTACTCTGATGTGGACACCTTGACCTCAGAAGAGATCGGGGTTGGGGCTGCGGTGCCCATCGCACCAGTCGGCTATCGCGAAGCCGCTTAAGTACGGCCCCTGCATTCGTCCGTGACAGGCACGCATTTCGTGGCTATGGGCGATGTATGACAAACAAACTCCTCCTATTGCCCGGTGATGGCATCGGCCCCGAAGTGATGACTGAAGTAGAGCGTGTGCTCGGGCAGTTAGTGGCGCAGCATGGTCTAAAGCTAGACGTTGAAACCGCTCTGTTTGGTGGGGCCAGTCTGGATGTCCACGGTGTACCGATTACCGATGCCGTGGTGGCGACGGCCAAGTCTGCGCAAGCAGTATTGATGGGGGCAGTGGGTGGGCCGAAATGGGCAAATGTTGCCCGTGAGCTTCGTCCAGAGATGGGTTTGTTGCGCCTTCGCAAAGAGATGGACGTATATGCCAATCTCCGCCCTGCCTTATGCTTTGCAGCTTTAGCCGACGCATCTGGTCTGAAGCGCCATTTGGTTGAGGGGCTTGATATTGTCTTCGTGCGGGAATTGACGGGTGGGGTCTATTTTGGCACGCCGCGCGGCATTGAGACCTTGCCCGATGGCAGCAAGCGCGGCTTTGACAATCAAGTCTATACCAGTGCCGAAATTCGGCGCGTTGCCCGTGTTGCATTTGAACTTGCACGCAAGCGCTCCAATAAGGTGACGAGCCTTGAGAAATCAAATGTTATGGAATCGGGGCTTTTGTGGCGTGAGGAAGTCACGGCCCTGCACGCCAGCGACTATAGCGATGTGGGTCTCGAGCACATGTATGCCGATAATGCGGCCATGCAATTGGTTCGCGCGCCACAGCAGTTCGATGTTTTGCTGACCGATAATCTCTTTGGCGATGTGCTTTCCGACCTAGCTGCTGCTTGTACGGGCTCAATCGGTCTTTTGCCGTCGGCGGCCTTAGGAAGTGCTGGCAAACCCGGCCTTTACGAACCGATCCATGGCTCGGCACCTGATATCGCCGGTAATGGTCTCGCTAACCCCGTTGCCGCGATTTTGTCTTTGGAAATGGCGTTGCGCTGGTCATTGGGTGAAGTGGCCCTCGCGGATAGACTCTTCGCCGCTGTTGAAGCAGCCTTGAATAATGGCGCACGTACAGCCGACCTGGGCGGCAATCTGTCGACTGCCGACATGGGGACTGCGATCCTCGCCGCGCTTTAGATGAGGCGCGCACGAGGCCGCTAAAATCCCTGCCATTTCTGCATCAACTGTCTGAGCTACGCGTCCAGCGAGAACCCAAGAGCATGGCTTGAACAGGCCGACAAGCCTGTAAAATCGCTCATTTCGCGCCCAAGTTGGGTCTATGTGTTGCTCATTGGCCACTAAAGCTGGATAACGAGACAAAAATTCGCAGAACACACCTTCCCAGAATTTGATATACTCTTTACACATTTGTCATCATCCGTGATCCGGCCGCAAGTGTGTGCGGCGGCGGCGACGTTCCATAGAGGAATACCAAATGACACAGCGCTTACTTTTGACTGGTTCTGCAGCCCTGATGGCCCTCGCACTTGCGATGCCCGGTACTTCCTTCGCCCAAGCCGCAGCGGACACCGAAGCAGATCGTTCCAAAGTTGAGACCATCATCGTGACGGCTCGTAAGACCCAGGAAACACTGATCTCAACACCTGTTGCCGTGACCGCCGTTGGTGCCGCAGACGTGTCGCGCTTGAACATTCAGGCAATTGACGATCTGGCACGCTTCACGCCCGGTTTGTCTTTCTCTAAAGCCTTTGGTCGTGCGACGGACCGTCCGGTTGTGCGTGGTGCTGCCTCGATCTTGGCGGGGACTCAGCCTGGCGTGGAAGCGGGTACTGCTTATTTCGTCGATGGCGTCTATTATCAGGGCGACATTTCCTCGATCGATTTGGCCGATGTGACCCGTGTGGAAGTGATCAAAGGGCCACAATCGGCACTTTATGGTCGCAACACCTATTCCGGCGCAATCAACTTTATAACCAACAGCCCAGGCTCTTCTTTGAAAGCTGGCGCAACGCTGTCGGTTGGCTCCAATAACGAGCAGAGCGCGAACTTGCGCTTGGCTGGCCCGATCACGTCTTGGCTCTCGGGTGGCTTGGCTGCGCGCTATTACACCTATGACGGGGAATGGGCTAACTCCGCCGCGCTGAACGAGACGCTTGGCTCCGAGAAAACCAAGTCCGTAAGTGGTGTATTGGAAGCCCGCCCTGTGCAGGGCCTGACCCTGCGGGCGCGCGTTGTTCATGCACAGGACGAAGATGGCCCACGTGCTTTCGGGTTCCAAGCTTCCAGCAAGAACAATTGCTTCCCCGGCTATCGCTCAAATGCTTATCGCGGGGCTGCGGCCACCACCGATAACAATCCAAACCAGTGGTTCTGTGGTGTCATCAAAGATACCGGCGTTTACTTCCAGAACACAGGTGCCAACAATACCCGCCCAGCAGCCCCCTTCCTAGGCGTTGAACGGGACCTGACCTTTGGGTCGTTGATCGCCGATATCGACCTGCCAAACGATTATTCGGTCAACATCAGCTATGGCTTCCGCGATGAATCCTTGAAGACGGGTTCTGACTCTGACTTCTTGAACGGTTCATCTTTCCCCCAAGGCATCGGGGCTAATGGCGTCCCAACGTCAAATTCATTGTTCGGCAGCTCCGGAGCAACTGATTCTAAAGACATGTCTTTGGAAGTGAAGTTCTCGTCGCCTCAAGACAAGCGCCTCCGCTGGATGTTGGGCCTATATGGCTACAGCCTTGATCAAACCGGCTACTCGATTGACTTTGTTGCAAGCGCAACGACGCCTGTGAATGGTGTCGTGTCGACCCAAAAGAACCTCACGAACTCAACCTCGAACGGGGCGATTTTTGGTCGTTTGGGCTTTGATATCACCGACACTTTATCGATCGATCTGGAAGCTCGCCAACAGGCTGAAAAGCGTTCAACCCAGAACTTCAGCATTGTAAACGGTGCCCTCACCTACGACGACTCCCGCAACTTCGATTCCTTCACGCCACGCGCAACGCTGACTTGGAAGCCGAATGAGAACCAAACCATTTATGGCATCTATGCCGAAGGCACCAAGCCTGGTGGTTTGAACGGCACCTTGGGCCTGTTTAATGGGTTCCCAGTATTCGAGCCAGAAACCTCGACCAATTATGAAGTTGGCTACAAGGCTCGCTTGTTTGATGGTCGCGGCACCTTAGCTCTGTCGGCCTATGACACCAAAGCTGAAGACATGCAGTTGACGACTGCGGTGGCGGGCTCCAGCGGCGTTTTGACCTCGATCGTCACCAATCAGGGTAACGCGAAAATTCAGGGCTTCGAAGCTGACTTCCGCTTCCGCGTGACCGACAATTTGGGCTTCAGCTTAAATTACTCGCACATCAGCTCCGAGTTCACCGAAGGGTGTGACGAGTTCCAGTACACGCTGACCTCAGGCGGCTATCAAATTGGTACGACCTGCACCAGCACCCGTCGTGTGCCCGGTTCGCCAAACCCACCACCTTTGCCAAACGGTACGGTCGTCCCACTACCAGGGGCAAATGGGTCGATCGTTGGGGCTAAGATCCCCTTGGTGCCCGCAGATCAAGCCAGCTTCAACGTCGATTATTCCCGTCAATTAGGCGGAAATTTGGAATTGTTTGCTTCGGCGGATGTTTCCTATGAAGGCACCAAATATATTCAGGTCCATGGCGGTGCTGAAACCGGTGAGACCACCTTGGTCGGTGGCCGCGTCGGTGTCAGCGGCGAGCGTTGGAAAGTCTCGCTCTGGGGCAAGAATTTGACCGACGAAGACACCATCCCCATCGCAACCCGTTGGTTTGACGTGTTCCAAGGCTCTGCAGCTGCGGCTGGCCTATCTGGCCCCGCCGCATCGGGTATCGATACTGGCAGCCCTCGCGCCTTCTTCTTCATGCCACGCCGCGGTCGCAGCGTTGGTTTGGAACTGAAGGTCAACTACTAATTCATGCCCTGATCGTTTAGCATTTGAGCCCGGCGCACCTCGCGTCGGGCTTTTTTGTGGAATGACTTTGACCGCCTGTGACTTTGCATCCTTTAGGAGGCACAAATGATTGCGAAAGCCTTTTCCCGTTTCAGCAGCCTAGCTTGGTTTGGTGTCGTGCTCGGTGTGGCACCGCTTGCGATGGCGCAAGAGCGTGCGCCGACCGCACAAGACGTCTTGGCAAAGGATTTGCGCGTCCTGCTCGATTATTTCCCCGGTCGCTATGATAATGATTTGCAAGTCTATTTTGACGGGGAGCTTAAGACACCTGAGGTCGAACGCAACGGACGCATTCATTCGATCTTTTCCCCCGTGACTTTACCGGCCTTTGGCCCAAACATGTTCTATGTCGAGCAGTATTCTGACAATGATCCCAATAAGATCTATCGCCAGCGCTTGTATCGCTTCTCGATTGATGCGGCCGAAAAGGCGATCAAGCTAGAGATCTTTGCCCCCTCTCCTGAGCAAGCACGAGCGATTAAAGGGGCCTATCAAGACCCAACTAAACTCGCAGGCCTCAGCCCTAGCAACATGACGCTCTATCCGGGTTGTGAGGTCTATTGGCGTCGTCAAGAGCAACAATTCATCGGCACGATGAAACCCGGGGCTTGCCGCGTAAAATCGCAGCGCAGCGGCAAGACGTTGGTGATCACGGACAATCTCGTCTTGAGTAATCGTAGCCTCACCATCCTCGACCAAGCCGTCGATGAAACAGGGGCTTATGTCTATGGCAATAGAGCGAATGTGCCGCATAAACTGAATAAGGCGCGCCCATTTACGTGCTGGACCTCTGTCTTGCGCGGGGCCAAGCACGGTGACTCGGGGGCAGGTCAGGAAAGCTGGACGTTTGAGCGTGGCTGGATTCATGATCAGGGCGGAGAACTTGCCCTAAAGACGGATGAATCGCCCGCGCGCGAGTTCTATCTGCGCTTACGCTTGGCGGAATGGCCATACGGCACCAACAGACCCTCCTTGACACTGTATGTTCACGAGAAGGGCAACCCGCGTGCGGTCTCTTATTCTTGGGCGGATGACGGAGCCAATCGAGTAGGCATCAACTTGCGCTGGCTTCAAGCTAGCTGCACGTTGGCGGGACCAGAGCGGCAGTTTAACTAGCCCTTTTTCCATCAAGTGTAGAAGTGTCTTTTGCTTGAAAAATACGTGTGCCAATCGCAAGCGCATGCTGTCACAGGATCTGAGTGATGTAGCTTAATGTAATAGACCACGCTTTGTTTCATCACGGTCTTTTGACCTTGGCCAATACGTCCAAGCTCGTCGTTTCCGCACTTTCGAACGCGGCTTCCATCCCGGTATGAACAAGGCCCAGATGCTCGCCTGCAAAGAACAGGCGCCCTGCTGGGGTGCCCATTTTGCCGGCCCAGCGTCCAATTTGGCCAGGTGCCCAATGCATATAGGCACCTCCGGCCAGCGGATTTGTTTGCGTCCAGTCTTGAATATGACGCACCTGGAATTTGCCCTCGCTGGCGGGTCGCAGGGTGCGCAACAGCTCTGGCAAGGTTGCTGAGTTGAACGCATTGGCACCGGTCCCGTTCAGCCAGACGTTGATAATGCCGGTATCTTGTCCAGCCTGATCACGGACGCTGAAAATGCGTTCCAATGGGCCATCGGTCCACATATCGATCGGCAGTCCGTCGCGCTCCCAATAGCGGATCGCGGGCTCCAGAAAGATTTGTTTGATCTGGGTATAGGGCAAGGCCGGTATTGCTTCGCGTGTTTCGGGCGACAGGGGTGCATCCACGCGCATCCGGGCCAAAGCTGGAAATGGCAACGCAGCAACCACCGCTTGGGCCCGCAAGATCTTGCCATTGGTCAGTGTTACCTCGGCAGATTGGGCTGACGCGCGTATAGTGGTGACTGGGGTCGCCATCCTGACCGGTCGTCTGAGCGATCGCGCCATGGCTTCGGGCAAGAGCTGCGAACCACCTTTCACCATGCTGGCGACACCGCCACTGGCGCGTTCGGCCGCGAACAAGGTCAACGTGCGCATCACATTCACGATCGAATAGGTACTCAACTGGTTTGCATTCAGCCCGACATCAATGAGACGGCGCGCTGCCTGATCAAAGCCTTTGGCACTCAAATAGGAGTCGGCTGAAACATCGCTGGCAACGCCAATTGGTCCGCGCCAGTCGTCAAAGCTTTTGAGGGGATTATTAGGGCCACTAGCAGCAGCAAATAGGGCGGCACTTGGAGGTAGGTTCTTGAAAGCGCTGGGGAAGGTGTTTTCCTGTGCAGCTGCCCAGTCGCGCTGGCTGATCATGCGGTTGGCAATATTGAGAATGGTTGCGCGCGGTGAAGTTGGCTCGGGAAACAGATCGACCCCTAAAGCCCCAGCGCGTGCCTGCAGCCTCGTGTAGCTTGCGCCGATTTGTACGCCACCTGCATTTGGCTGCCCCGGCAGATCGTACAGAGTGTTCAGCCTGCCGCCGATCCGGTTTGAAGCTTCCAGCACCAAAACATCGACGCCCTCGGCTTCCAGCCGAAGTGCGGTCTCAAGACCGGAAATCCCTGCCCCGATCACAATCACTTGCGCGGATAGGTTCTGTCTTGCCCGGACGGGCAAGGACACCGTACTGGCCGAGAGGCCCAAAATAGCAGCGCGGCGGGAAAGACCTGCTTCCATGTCGATTTGTTCCTTAAGTAAGTTGAGGCGTCCTGTCCGTCTTTTCGCTGATAGGGGTGAAGGGATTTGGTGGATTTTATTCCCCTAGTTTTGGTGCACTCTGAAAGAGTATACCATTACCTTCTTCCCGCAAGTACCTTTCGGTCACGACCGCGTGGTTCGGTCAAGATATTGGGCTTCGGTCCGCCAGCCATCTTGACCCCTACGAATTGGCCCATCACACTATCCGCTAAGCATGAAGAGACTTAGGTGGTGAGGATGCAGATAGAAGCTTTGAATGGCGTTGGCGCTGAGGTCACAGAGATTGATCTTCGCCGCATGAACAGCGGTGAAGAAGCACATTTAAAACAAGCTTTTGCGGATCACGGCGTCTTGTTCTTCCGCGACCAAAGCCTAGAGCCGGAAGACCATATTGCGTTTGCTCGTCGCTTTGGGCCCATTAACATCAATCGCTTTTTCAAAGCGACGGAAACCCACCCAGAAATCGCAGAAGTCCGCAAAGAAAAGGACCAGACCACCAATATTGGCGGGGCGTGGCACACCGACCATTCCTATGATCAAGAGCCTGCCTTGGGTTCTGTTTTGGTCGCCCGTAACCTGCCGCAGACAGGTGGGGACACTTTATTCGCCTCAATGTATGCGGCCTATGATGGCCTGTCAGACGGTTTGAAAGACACCCTGTCGCGGCTGCGCGCGGTGCACTCCAGTCGCCATGTATTCGGGGCACAGGGGGCTTATCGCGACGAGAAAGGTGAGCGGATCGGCAATGCGCAGGCCGCTACTCAAGATGCGATCCATCCCGTTGTGATCACCCATCCCTTGAGTGGCCGTAAAGCACTTTATGTGAACCCAGCCTTCACGTTGTATTTTGAAGGCTGGACCCAAGAAGAGAGCTTGCCCCTATTGAGCTATCTTTACAAGCACGCCACTAACGAAGCCTACACGACCCGCTTTGTTTGGAAGCCTGGCTCGGTGGCCTTTTGGGATAATCGGGCCACCTGGCACTATGCCCTCAACGACTATCACGGCGACTTTCGCTTGATGCACCGGATAACCATTGAGGGCTGTGGGCTGGTTTAAGCTTTCCCAACACACCAGAGCGCGAAGGCGTGGCTATCTGCCACTTCCTTCAGACGATCAAACCGCCCGGAAGCCCCGCCATGGCCTGCTGTCATATTGACATCGAGCAGGAACGGCCCTGCCTCGGGGCTAAGCTCCCGCAGCTTTGCCACCCACTTGGTTGGCTCCCAATAGGTGACTTGGCTGTCTGAAAGTGCTGTTTGGGCGAACAAGGGCGGATAGGCCTTGGTGCCGACTTGGTCATAGGGGCTATAAGCCATCATATAGTCAAAGGCTTCCTTCGACTTGATTGGGTCGCCCCATTCGGTCCATTCCGGTGGGGTGAGAGGGAGCTCACCATCGGAAATCGTGTTGATCACGTCGACAAAGGCAACACCCCCAATAACCCCGGCAAACAATTCTGGCCGCTGGTTCATGACGGCCCCGACCAAGAGGCCGCCAGCCGAGCGACCTTCAATCACGATCTGCTTGGGTGCCGCAAATTTCTGCTCGACCAAGGCTTCTGCCGCGCGGGCAAAGTCTGAGAAGGTGTTTTGCTTCTTCATCAACTTGCCGTCGAGGTACCATTGATAGCCGCGATCTTGGCCACCGCGGATGTGCGCGATGCAATAGACCATGCCGCGGTCGACCAATGGCAGGCGTGCCGTGGAAAAGCTTGCTGGCATGGAAATGCCGTATGACCCATAGCCGTAAAGCAGGGCGGGTGCCGTGCCGTCGATCGGGGTCTTCTTGTGGTAGAGAATGGTCAGTGGCACCCGGGCCCCATCGCTGGCAACCGCAACGGTCCGGCGCACGACATAATTGTTCTTGTCGTGGCCTGATGGGATTTCCTGCGTCTTACGAAGGGTGCGACCTTTGGTGCTCAGGTCATAATCCCATGTCTCGGTTGGGGTCGAGGGTGAGTTATACGTAAAGCGCAGTTTGGTTGTCTTCCACTCAAACCCACGCAGAACCGACAAATCATAAGCTTCTTCGGGGAAGTCTATTTGATGTTCATTGCCACTCGTCATGTCCCGAACCGTCAGGCGGGGCAGAGCATCAACCGATTCCTCGCGGACCATATGGTCGGCATAGATATGGACGCTCTCAATAAAACGGCCTGCTTCATGGGGAACAAAATCCGTCCAATTCGCTGCATTGGTCTTGGCGACTGGCGTTTTCGAAATCTTGAAGTCAATCGTGCCGCCAGAATTATTGCGGATATAGAAATGACCACCATGGTGATTTGGTAGATATTCAACGCCCTTGCGATAAGGCGTAAACCGCTTTGGCTTGGCTGTGGGCGTCGCCAATGGCAGGATTAGAACGTCTGAACTCTCGCTCTGCGACCGATAAATGAGCAGATAATCGCCTGAGGACGTTTTACCAATACCGGTTTGGAAGGACGCATCTTTTTCTTCAAAGATCATCACATCGGTCTTCGGGTCTTCGCCGACGATGTGGCGCATGATTTTGGCGACGCGGAAATTGTCGTCCAATAAGCAATAGAAGCAGGTCCGGCCATCTTTGGCCCAAACCAAGCCTGCTGAAGCGCCTTCAATCTTATAGGGCAGGTCAGAGCCATTGGCGGTAGCGCGGAAGCGTAAGGTGACTTTGTTGCCCCCTTCATAGTCAACGAAATAGGCTAAGAGGTCTTGATCTGGGCTTTGTTCCCAATCCTGCAAGCGCCAGAACTTTTCGCCCTTAGACTCTTTATCGCCATCAATCAAAATTTGTTCGGCACCGGTTGCTTCGCCGGTGGCGGGATCCACAGCCTTGCGGTAAACGATGGGATATTGGCCCCCTGTGCGGAAGCGTGTGGCATAAGCCCAAGCGCCGTCGCGCGCAGGCACACTTGAATCATCTTGCTTGATTTTGCCCTTCAGCTCTTCAAACAAATCCGCGCGCAGCTTCGCTGTCGGCTCCAAAAGCACGCTCTTGGTATAGGCGTTTTCTGCTTCAATATGGGTGCGGATGTCAGCACTCAGCTTAGAGGGATCGTCAATGACGGCTTGCCAATTAGGGTCGCGCAGCCAGTGATAATTGTCCGTACGCGTCTGGCCATGCTGGGTGATCACATGAGCCACCTTCTTGGCTATTGGCCCCAGGGGCGCACCGTTGCGCGGGGCAGCAGATTGGGCGAAGGCGGGTAAAGCGGTTGAAGCAGTCATGGCGGCACCTGCAAGCAGAACAGATCGGCGGTCAAATGAATGTTGCATTTTGGTCTCCCAAACACGTCAAAGCGTGTATTCCTTGATCAAGGGCATGAGCAATCCTAAGATGGTCGTCAAGTTGCAATTCGTTCATCTTGACGCGGATAATGACATTCCTTCTGTTTGGGGTATAGCAATCTCATGGCCCAACCAACTTTGCGTCAATTATCCTTTCTGACGGCAATTGCCGAGCACGGGTCTTTTGTGGCCGCCGCCGAACAAGCCCTTGTCACTCAACCATCCTTGTCTGCCGCGATCAAAGAGTTGGAAGCCACTTTGGGCACAAAGTTGATTGAGCGAGGCCGAAGCGGGGCAACCCTTACCCCCGCCGGCGAGATTGCCGCCGCGCATGCCCGCGCCATTTTATCCTCTGTTGATCAATTGGCTGAGGCGGTTCAAGTCGCGGCAGAACCTTTGACGGGCCCTTTTCGATTGGGTGTTATCCCGACCATCGCGCCCTTCTTTCTACCGAAAGTCCTGCCGCGCGCGAAAGAGGCATTCCCCAAGCTAAAACTCTATCTGCGGGAGGATTTGACGGGTCGTTTGATTGATGGTCTCCGCGCGCATACGCTTGATGCGGCTTTGATTGCTCTACCCTATGAGGCGCAGGGCATAGACACCTTGGCTTTGTTCGATGATGAGTTTCTGTTTGTCGGGCCCCCAGACCATCCACTTTCCAAAAAGGCCGTTTTGTCCGCTGCCGACCTAGAGGGCGAGCCAGTTTTATTGCTAGAGGACGGTCATTGCCTGCGCGATCACGCAATTGGCGTATGCGGCATTACAAGGCCCGGCCAGGAAGAAGTGCGTGCGACATCCTTGTTTACCTTGGTGCAGATGGCTGTTGGTGGCCTTGGCATTTCCCTATTGCCAAAAATCGCGGCCGATGCGGGCATTGCCGCTGACGGGCTTGTGGTGCGGCCCTTCACCCCGCCGGTGATTGGCCGTCAAATTGGCTTGGCCTGGCGGCGCAGCTCCGGTCGCTTGATTGAAATTGAGGCACTTTCGGGAATTCTGAAATCGGCATGACCGACGCTTCGCTGCGGCTCGCCGTCACAATTGGCTTACTCGGCTTGTTCGCCGCGTTGGAATGGATTCGCCCAGCTCGGCCGTCACAGGTCAGTCTGTCCCGTATGGCCCGACACGGAGCCCTCTCGCTCCTGGGGTCAATGGTCTCGCGTCTTGTGCTAGCTGGTGGACTGGCTTCAGTCGCAAGCTTTGTTCAATTACTCGACTTTGGCATGGTGAACTGGCTGCACTTGACGGGGCCTTGGGTTTGGATCGTGTGCTTTTTGATCTTGGACTTTGCGGTTTGGGGGCAGCATGTTCTTAGCCACAAGATCCCCTTCTTTTGGCGCTTGCATCGCTTGCATCATTGTGACGTTGTGATGGATGTAACCACAGCGCTGCGGTTCCACCCCTTTGAGATCATCGCATCGTTGATTTTCAAAGCCAGCATCGTCGCGTTACTAGGCGCGCCACCTGCCTTGGTATTCGCCTTTGAGTTGATACTGGGTGCAGGAGCCTTGTTCACCCACGCCAATATTGCTTTGCCTGAACGCCTAGACCGCACCTTGCGTTGGCTGTTCGTGACGCCAGCCATGCATTTGATCCACCACAATCCCAACCCCGTGGCCACCAACAGCAATTATGGCTTTAGCTTTTCCTTTTGGGACCGATTGTTTGGTACTTATCGTGCCGATGCCCCGTTACCGGCGCTGCCATCTGGCTCTGATATTGGCTTAGAACACTGGCGTGAGCCGCGAGATCAGACACTGAAGGCTATGGTCTTGAACCCGTTTGCTTAGCCCTATTGCGCAACAAACCGGATCGCTTGACCGCCACCTGGTGCCAAGCGGATGTCGAGTACTTGGTCTCGCGTCACCATCTTTTCCTCAATCACAATGTCGAGCGGATTTTTGTCCCAATCAGCTTTAGGTCCATCGCGATAGATTTGGGCCTTATAGGTCCGCCCAGCGTCGAGGAAGGTCAGTGGCACTCTTAAGCGCCGCGCATGTTCATCGGTGAGCGCACCCAGATACCAATTGTCGCTCGCACGATCCTTGCGAGCGATGGTGACAAAGTCGCCCACTTCGCCATTCAGAGCCCGTGTCTCCGACCAATCGACGGGCACGTCTTTGATGAATTGGAATGGACGGGGATTGGCCAGATAATGCTCAGGCAAGTCCGCAGCCATCTGGATAGGGCTGTAGAGCGTGACATAAAGCGCCAGTTGTTTGGCAATCGTGGTGCGGGCCCGGTGACCTTTCTGGGTTGGATTGATGGCAAAGATACCGGGGGTGAAGTCCATCGGCCCAGCCAGCATGCGCGTGAATACCAAATTGACTTCATGCTCTGGTGGGTTCTCGGGATTGCCCCAAGCATTATATTCCTGACCGCGCGCGCCCTCGCGTGAGACCCAGTTTGGATAAGTCCGGCGCAGCCCTGTATCCTTAATCGGTTCATGCGCATTGATCGCGATTTTGTGGCGGGCAGCTGTTTCAACGACGCGGAGGTGATGCCGCACTGCCTCTTGCCCGTCGTGCCATTCAAATACGATGTGACCATTGGCATCGCGATAGCGCGCACCGCCTGCATCGGCGACATAGCCCGTCTTGACGCTGTCGACGCCCAATCTTTCATAGAGGGCGAAGGCGGCTTCCATTTGCGGCTCGTAATTGGCGATATTGGCGGCGGTTTCATGATGGCCGACCAAATGAACGCCCTTAGACTTTGCATAGTCTGTCACGGCTTTCAGATCGAAATCGGGATAGGCGGTGGTGAAGTCAAAGCCGGTTTCGCCGCCAAACCAATCCCCATCCCAGCCCGTGTTCCAGCCTTCGATCAACACGCCGCGAAAGCCATGTTCCGCAGCAAAATCGATGTAGCGCTTGGCATTTTCCGTCGTCGCGCCATGTTTAGGGCCGCTGCCCCAAGTCGACTTATTGATGTGCATTTCCCACCAGATGCCCACATATTTATACGGCTTGACCCATGACACATCGCCCAAGGCATTGGGCTCATTCAGGTTGAGGATCAGATGGCTGGTCACAAGGCCTGCCGCATCATCGCTGATCTGGATCGTCCGCCAAGGGGTGGAGAAGGGGGCCGTACGCACCACTTTCGCGCCCCTCGAACTGGGTGAGAGTGTCGAGATAAATCTTGTGCCCCCTGCATGGCGCAGCCACATCGACGAGTAATCCACCAAAGCGGCCTCGTGAAACGACAAGTGCAAGCCGCTCTTGGTCCGCACAGTCATTGGCGTATGGGCTTGGCCAACTTCGCGGATTGGGGTGCGATTATAGAGATATTCATAGCGGTTCCATTCCCCCGCTGGCTGCCACCACGCGGTGCCATCTTCAGCGAGATTGAACTCGGTCATTTCTTCGCTGATGGCGACTTGCTTTAAGTTTGGCTGGTCTGGAAAATTGTAGCGAAAGCCGACTCCATCATCATAAATGCGGAAGGTAACCGAAAACTGGCGTGGTGCGCCCCTACCATCCTCAAAGGTGACACTTAGTTCGTTAAAGCGGTTGCGGATCGACTTGGCCTCGCCCCATGGCAAGTCCCAAGTTTCGTCAAACGAGCGCGTGGTATGGCTGATGGCAGAGAGTGAGCGGTCAAACTTCGGTGCGTTGGTGAACAAAAAGCCCATTTTCGAACGCGTAATCACCGGCTTGCCAGCGCGGCTGATCTGATAGGTCGCCTCGCCAAAAGAGCTGCCTACCTCCACCATAATTTTGCCGTCGGGTGAGGTAGCTTTGAAGGATGGGTCAGCGAGAGCGGAACTTGCCCAGACCAAGCATAGGCAGGTGATCAGAAAGCGCAGCATGTTGGTTCCCCCAGAGACAGACCTCCGCCACTGCGTTGTCGCACATTGGCTTATTCTGGCAAGCGGGACTGGCTGTTGTGATTAGCCCAATGCCCAACCACGTCGGACACAAGCAGCCTGCAAGGTGTTTTGTAGGAGGCAGGCAATAGTCATCGGCCCAACGCCACCCGGCACCGGCGTAATGGCACCGGCAACTTCAGACGCCTCCGCATAGGCGACGTCGCCAACAAGGCGCGTGGCACCGGGGCCTTTGGCGGGATTATCGACGCGGTTGATCCCGACATCGATCACCGTCGCGCCGGGCTTTACCCAAGCGCCCTTGACCATCTCTGGACGGCCCACGGCTGGGACCAAAATGTCGGCCGAGCGACAGACAGAGGCGAGGTCGCGTGTGCGCGAGTGGGCCAGCGTAACCGTGCAATCTTCAGCCAAGAACAAGAGACCCGCAGGCTTGCCGACCAAAATAGAGCGGCCGACCACAACGACATGAGCGCCGGTTAAGTCGCCTAACGTGCGCTTGGCCAAGATGACGCAGCCTGTTGGCGTGCAGGGTCGCAGGCCCGGCCGGCCCAAAACCAGTCGTCCGGCTGAAACTTCGGTTAGGCCATCTACGTCCTTGGCAGGGTCAATACAGGCAATGACCGCATCGCTGTTTAGGCCGCTTGGCAAAGGCAATTGGACGAGGATGCCGTCAACATCTGGATCAGCCGAAAGAGCTCTGACCTGGCTCTCAAGTTCCGCTTGGCTGACGCTGGCGGGAAGTTTGATCTCGCGGGAGACCATGCCACTGGCTTGCGTCCGGCGGCCTTTATTTCGCACATAAACTTGGCTCGCAGGGTCATCGCCAACAAGCACCACACACAGGCAGGGTGGTGTGCCATAGGCTTGGACCAGCCGCCCAACGTCGCGCGCCACTTCTTGATCGACAGCCTCTGCAATGGCTTTGCCGTCAATAATCCGTGCGCCCATGGGAAGTCCTCGCCTCAATGTCTGTGAGGCTTTTCTCTATCCTGTGTGGCCCCGCCCAAACAAGGTCAGGGCGCTGCGTTCTGATCAGAAAGGAATGAGAGGAACAGCGAAGTTCTGCAAAAACTGGATGCCAATGATTAGCGCAACGGGGGATAGGTCCACACCGCCAAGAGTCGGTATCACTTTGCGGATCGGGTTAAGCACGGGCGTCGTTAGCCGTTCACACGTATCATAAATCGTAGCGACAAAGCGGTTACGCAGATTGATCACGTCAAATGCGACAAGCCAGCTCATGACGGCCCCGGCAATCACGACCCAAAGGTAGAGACCCAGAACTGTATTCGAAAGCCATTCAACTGGACCCATCACATTTCTCCTCTCGTGACCTAACTCGGGCCACTAGCCGACCACAAGTGGGTGAAAGCGCGCCTCTATTCAAGGGGTTTGCTGTTGATCCTATTCAAATCTTAGCGAAAGAGCTGCTTGCAGGCGACGAGTGTTTTGGGTGGCAGTGGTCTGTGGTGGCGATGGATAGGCAACAGTTCAAGCAATTTGCACTAGTTCGCCATCAGCGCCAAAGATGCTCAAAAAAGGGCGGTTAAAGGCCATAGATCTCCACCAATCTCGATTGCAGGCCGAAAACTCGCAGTTTAGGTCGATGATGGAATGATGATCAGCACAAAGACCTGAAAAGTGACGTCTATCCTCGCGGTAGCAATCTCAATTCTAGACCATTACCCCATGATGTTGGCAAAGCTTAGGTGCTTTATTCAGTCAGTCACCGGACTATTTGATCTGTTAGTCGTCGTTATTCATGAATCTCTCAAATTTATCTAATCGGCTTAAGTGCACGGAAATACGCGCGGGTTATAGGGGGGCATGGGGGAAGGTCGGGGATGGGCAAAGCAAAACCAAGCGGTCATCGCGACGCGATAGAGGCTCAAGCAGTTGACCTGGAATCAGTCCAGGATTCTGTCGAGGCACAGGTGCAGGATGCGGTTCTGGTAACCGCTGAAAACGCCGCGCGTTTTTCGCGAGATCCCGCTCATGTTCCTTCGCCGGTGCAAACCATTCAAGAGCGACTGGAATTGGAGTTTGCGGCGCAAGTCTATGAAGAAGACGACTCCATGAGGGATTTGCGCCCGATTGGCTTTGGCTTTGCTATTGTCTTCTCGCTCATCGCTTGGACATTGATTATCCAAGTCGTACGCATGGGCTTTTAAATTCTCACGACCCTGTTGGCCTTACTATTGCGGGTCTTTGAAGTCGCGATAGGGGAAGTTGGGGCCATAGGTACGCTGTTCCATCGTCGCGGCTGGTCCCTTGGTTACCTGCTTTTTGCCAGCGGCATCTTTGCTCATTTCAAAGCTGTCATAGAGTTCACCCGTGGCGGCATAGGCACGGTACGCAAGCGTTCCACCATTGATCTCAATGGTTTGGAAGAATTGGGTGCCTTCACCAAACCGGTCAAGCCTTACGCCTGATGGGGCATATTCGTCCCACCGTGTGGATTTGAATTTGTATTGCTTAGGGCCTGACACCGAATTGACAAACATCATCGCAACATCTTCTGCACCACCAACAACCGCTCGCTCAGGCCGTTGCGGATCGGTTTCAGCAATCGTGCCACGGGCATAAGTATGATCATGGCCTTGTAGGATCAGATCGACCTTATGTTTGCTAAAGACCGGCAATAAAAGATTGCGCCGCGAGAGATTGTCCCGTCCTTGGCCGGACGAGAAAATCGGATGGTGCATGGTCACGATACGCCATTTAGCTTTGGACTGCGTGAGGGCTTGATCCAACCAAGCGGCTTGGCTAGCCAAATCTTCCGACGTGGTGTCCAGCACGAAGATGTCGAGGTCTGGGCCATAGGCGACCTTATAAACCGTCTCGCGCAGGGTGGCAGGCAGGCTCTCGACCGAGCTTAAGCGGAACTGCGGCCGCCACATCGCGGAAAGCAGCCGGCGCTGGGCTGGCCCGACGCCAAAGCTATCATACTCATGGTTTCCTGAAACTGGGATGGCAGGGATCATACCATGGATAAAGCCAACGGCCTTGAACCATTCGGCCCACTCAATATCGCGTGAACCGCGATTGACCAGATCACCTGCGTGAATGATGAAGCGCGCGTCTGGCATTTTTTGGTAGCCAGCGCGGATCAGGCGCGACCAATGCGACAGCACGCCATTTTGCGCATCGCCAACATAGAGAAACTTGATCGGGCCTGACTTGGGCGCCGTGCGGATTTGGAACCATTCGCTCCATTTGCCGTCGCCACCGCCGACACGGTACGCATAGAGTGTATCTGGTTGAAGGCCGTCGAAGTTAATCGAATGATAGGTGACAGGTGCCAATCCAGCATTCCATGTCATCTTTAGTTCTTGCCCGGCGGTTTTGATGGTCTCGAGGTCAAGTGGCTCAGAGTCCGCCGCCTTGCGGGTCGCGCCCAGATCAAAGCGCGCATCGGGTGTGGCGAGCACAATCTCTGCCACAGCTTGTGTAACGCTGCCATCGGTCCGCCATGTGACGGAAAAACTGGTTGTTGGATCGGTTTCAAACGTCGTGATGATGCGATCTGGCCAAATTGAGGCTTGTTGCCATGGGGCAAGTGGGGCGGGTGCATTATGATTTGGATGGGCGAAGGCGGGCGCGGCAAGGCTCAACATGGCCAAGACACTGGCTGCCAAAAATTTTCGCTGTCCCATCATGAACTCCCCTGAAGACTAACTCAGCCAATTTGTTTGATTGCTAGGACTATCTCATGACGGGCCTATGACGAAGGCCGCATAAGGTGCTGGACGTATTGTCACCTTATTGTGAGGCCTTGCGCCATTTCATTGTGTTTTTCCGCTTCCAGGGCTGCGGCGGACGGCAAAGATCGCGATCACGAAGGCGGTGCCTAGAAATAACGACGCTGTCAGGAACGGGGCCCCGGGTAGGTCCAATCCGCCGGGCAATTGCTTCGCAACGCCTAATGCGAACAGGCTGGTGTAAAGTGTTGGTGCGAAAATTCCCATTAAAGCCATGAGCGACGCAAGGCCACCTTGCAATTGTCCTTGTGCCTTGGCTGAGACGCGCTGGGTCATCAGGCTCTGCACAGACGGGTTGAAGAGCGCCCACAACGTCATCACGGGCATTGAAGCCCAAAACCACATTGGTGTCGGGGCTAAGCCGTACAAGGCAAAACCACTCATCCCAAAGAACAAGGCCACCATGAGAGAGCGCCGCAAGCCCAAGCGCCCTACCACCCTTTGGACGATGAAGAGCTGTGCCAAAATCATCAAGGTCGATGAGGCGGCCATGGTGGCACCGGTTGTGATGGTGTCAAAATGGTATCGATGCTCCGCATAAAGAACAAAGCTAGATGGAAACACATTCTGGGCCAGCGCAAACAGGGCATAAACCGGAATAAGGGCGTAAAGCATGGGCTGGCCCTTAAAGACAGCCAAGGCCCCAATCGGATTGGCTTTGCGCCATCTAAACGGGGTGCGATTCTCGAGCTTGTGGGACTCAGGCAACACGAAATACCCATAAGCCGCATTGATAAAACACAAAGCGCCTGCGACGTAGAGGGGTAATCGAACGTCAATTGCGCCTAATAGGCCGCCCATGGCAGGGCCAAATGTAAAGCCAACACCAAATGCGGCGCCCAGCATCCCAAATGCCTTTGCCCGCCCAGCAGGGGGTGTCACATCAGCCACATAAGCATTGGCGGCGGAAATATTGCCAGCTGTAGCCCCCGAAATCACGCGTGCCGCCAAAAACGCCAGAAAGGTCGGCGCAACGGCGGTGGCAAAATAGGAAACACCTAAGCCGACACAGGCCAACAAAATAATGGGTCTGCGTCCATACTGGTCTGACAGGGCACCCAAAATCGGTGACATAAAGAACTGCAGCAACGCCCACATCGTCATGGACCAGCCAAAAGCATGGGCGGCAGACGTAACATCGGAAAAGTAGGTTTCAACCAAGCGCGGCATAATCGGCACGATCAGGCCGATCGACAACATATCGAGCACCACAGTCGCCAGAATAAAGATCATGGCGCCGGGCCGGGCTGCAGGTGGCGTTACCGCCGCTTGGCTTGGTTGGTCTGTCACGCTTGCCCCGGCTTCTCGATCACTCAAATGTTATCCGCCTTACTTAGAGTGTTATCAAGGCAGTGCACAGGGCAGAATGAAACTTCGTGCATCTTCTTCATTGCGGCTTCAACCGGAGCCACTTAGACTGACTTCATGATGGCTCGAACCTTCAGTTTGGCAGCTTTGGCTGTTGCAACTTCAACCTTGGCTGGCGCGCAAGAGCCGCTAGCCTATGTGCCGCCGCCCTTCACCTCCTCTGGCTCGGCCGAGTTTGATGCATGGCGCACTGACTTTGCGACGCGTGCTGTCCTAGTCGGAAAAAAGCAGCCCGCCATTGTCGATGCCACCTTGGCCAATATCTCGCCCAATGGCGATGTGAAGCGGCTGAACGAAAGCCAACCCGAATTTGTCCGCTCGATTTGGACTTATATGGCCGGGGCCGTTTCGCAAAATAGGATTGAACAGGGCCGCGCCGCTTATGCCGCTCGTAAAGAGGCCTTGACCCCAATTGTGGAGCGCACGGGTGTGCCGCTCGAGTTTGCCATTGCCATTTGGGGCTTAGAAAGCAGTTTTGGCGGCAATAAAGGTTCCTCCGATGTGGTTCGCTCCTTGGCTACCTTGGCCTACACAGGTCGCCGAACTGCCTTGGGTGAATCCGAATTGCTGGCGGTATTTGATATTCTAGAGCGCGGAGAGGCAACCAGAAGCGATCTAATCGGCTCTTGGGCGGGTGCCATGGGGCACACCCAATTCATGCCGAGCTCTTTCTTAAGCCGCGCGATCGACGGCGATGGCGACGGCAAACGCGATATCTGGTCCAACCCAATCGACGCCTTGGCCTCCACACAAAACTATCTGGAGCGCGCGGGATGGCAAGCGGGAGAGCGCTGGGGCGTCGAAGTAAACGTACCCGCAGATTTTGATTGGAGCCTCGCTGACGGTGTTCGCCGACCTCTGTCGTTCTGGAAGGCCTTAGGCGTCAATCCGGTTGCCGCTGATCTGCCGGACGGCCAAGCCGCCCCAGTCGACAATGATACATGGGAAGTCCGGCTCTTGGCACCCGCCGGCGCTCGGGGTGCGGCGTTTCTAGTGGGCGTGAACTATGGCGCGATCCGTACCTATAATGCGGCTGATGCTTATGCCTTGTCCGTCGCGCTTTTGGCCGATCAAATCGCTGGGCGTGGCCAAATGCCAACCCGTTGGCCGACCGATGACCCGCCCGTTGGTCGGGCAGGGGCGACCGAGTTACAGAATTTGCTCAATGGTCTGGGCTTTGATGTCGGCACACCGGATGGCCAAGCCGGTCCGCGCACGCGGGCGGCATTGCAGGCCTATCAGAAGAGCCGCGGGAAAGTTGCCGATGGCTATGCGTCGGTCAGCGCTTTGGCCGCCATCCGGGCCGAAGTGCAGGCCAGCCAGCCCCCCGTTACAACATCGGTTTCGACCCCCAGCACAATTGTGCCACCACCACCGTCAGCGTCCGACCCCAATTACAAAGGTCCGCCACCAGTCAAAATGACCTGGTAGGCCAAGCGTCACCCAAACAAGAAAACGGCGGCGCAGAAACCTGCGCCGCCGCCTTGCAATCCCCCGATTGCCCCATGATTTGCGCCGGGTAATTGCCCGGGTGCAGGATCAGTAACGATAAGTATTCGGCTTGAATGGGCCGGATTCTGGAACGCTGATGTAGTCCGACTGGGCCTTGGTCAGTTTCGTCAGCTTGGCACCAACTTTTTCGAGGTGCAACATGGCAACCTTTTCGTCCAGGTGCTTTGGCAACACATAGACTTGGTTCTCATACTTATCGCGGTTGGTATGCAACTCGATTTGAGCCAAGGTTTGGTTGGTGAAGGAAGCCGACATCACGAAGCTTGGGTGACCGGTGCCATTGCCCAGATTGACCAATCGCCCTTCCGACAAAACGATGATGCGTTTGCCGTCTGGGAATTCGACTTCATCGACCTGTGGCTTCACATTGTGCCACTTGTAGTTCCGAAGTGCTGCGACTTGGATTTCGCTGTCGAAGTGGCCGATGTTGCAGACAATGGCGCGATCTTTCATCGCGCGCATGTGGTCGAGCGTCAGAACGTCGAGGTTACCGGTTGCGGTCACGAAAATGTCTGCACGAGGTGCTGCATCTTCCATGGTGACCACTTCATAGCCTTCCATCGCGGCTTGCAGCGCGCAGATGGGGTCGATTTCGGAAATCATCACGCGGCAGCCTGCATTGCGAAGCGAAGCGGCAGAGCCTTTGCCCACGTCACCAAAGCCTGCAACCATGGCGACTTTACCGGCCATCATCACGTCGGTGCCACGGCGGATGCCGTCGACCAAAGATTCCTTACAGCCATAAAGGTTGTCGAACTTCGACTTGGTCACGCTGTCGTTCACATTGATGCCTGGGAATGGCAAATCGCCACGCTCAGCCATTTGATACAGACGGTGCACGCCCGTGGTGGTTTCTTCCGACACGCCCTTGATGGCATCGCGGATCGCCGAATAGAAGCCTGGCTTTTCGACCAGATAACGCTTCATCACCGCGTAGAGCGCTTCTTCTTCTTCGTTCTGTGGGTTGTTCAAGATGCTGGGGTCTTTTTCAGCCTTGGGGCCCAAGACGCACAACAAGGTTGCATCGCCACCATCGTCCAAAATCAGGTTTGGATAGCCGCCATCGGACCATTCAAAGATCTTGTGGACATATTCCCAATATTGCAAAAGCGTTTCGCCTTTGATCGCGAAAACCGGCACGCCAGCAGCAGCAATTGCAGCGGCAGCTTGGTCTTGGGTCGAATAGATGTTGCAAGAAGACCAGCGAACGTCAGCACCCAAAGCGGTCAAGGTCTCAATCAAGACGCCGGTTTGGATCGTCATGTGCAAGCAACCAGCAATGCGGGCGCCTTTCAAAACCTTACCTGGGCCAAATTCAGCGCGCGTTGCCATCAATCCCGGCATTTCGGTCTCAGCAATTGCCAATTCCTTGCGGCCCCAGTCAGCCAAGCCGATGTCGGCTACGATATAGTCAGTCATGAAAAGTCCTCGAAGAGTCGATGCCTGCGCCAGCGACCTTCGCGCACAGGGCCTAAGAAGGCGGCTTCTAACCGAGGCTTCGACAAAAGGCAAGGAAAGATATAAACATGTCTTTATATGATTGCAGGGGCTGGTGGTTTTGGGTGTTGCCTATCAGGCTTAGACTCAGTCCAATCCCTTGTTTTTTGCGCGCTCTTAGATTAGATCGCGCCTCCCATCTGATCGTCCGGCGAAACGGCATGCCGTGGCGGTTATTTTAGCTGACTTGAATTCTTTATGAAAACAAGTCCGTGCATCATAGCACAGGAGAGCGAAATGCCGAAACTGAAGACTAAGAGTGGCGTCAAAAAGCGCTTCAAGATCACGGCTACCGGCAAAGTCATGCATGGTGTTGTGGGCAAGCGTCACCGTTTGATGTCGCACAAATCCAAATATATCCGTCAAAACCGTGGAACGTCGGTGCTCGCTACGGGCGATGCAATTCGCGTGAAACTTTGGACGCCCTACGGGCTGTAAGGATATAGACAATGGCACGTATTAAAGCAGGGCAACAAACCCGCGCCCGTCGGAAAAACATCCTGGCAGCTGCTAAAGGCTTCCAAGGCCGCCGGAAGAACACCATCCGCACCGCGACCGCCGCCGTATGGCGCGCTGGTCAATATGCCTACCGCGACCGCAAGGCCAAGAAGCGCAACTTCCGCGCATTGTGGATCCAGCGCATCAACGCAGCAGCCCGTCAGCATGACATGACCTATTCGGTCTTCATCAACGGCTTGTTGAAAGCAGGCGTCCAAGTCGACCGCAAAGTGTTGAGCGATATCGCGATCCGCGAACCCGCCGCCTTCGCAGCCGTGGTTGAAAAGGCAAAGGCCGCTCTGGCTGCATAAGCCCCTAAGCGCGTTTTGATCCAACGGATCAAAGTTGCGCGCCAATTGGAATGCGAGCAACGCGAGCGCGGTTGACACGAATTGAAAACGGCCTTGAGGTATCTCAGGGCCGTTTTTGTTTGCGTTTTCGACCAAATCCACCACGCCTGCATCGGGGGACAAATGCATGCCGACAATTCAAGCCAATGGCATTGAGCTCTATTACGAAGAACGGGGCGCGGCCTCGGGCGTGCCTTTGTTGTTGGTCATGGGGCTGGGGCGGCAATTGATCGCGTGGCCGGAAGATTTCATGGCAGAGCTGGTAGCTGCCGGGCATCGCGTGATCTTGTTTGATAATCGCGACGTGGGCCTATCCACCCATTTTCATGGTGCACAAGTAGCAAGCCCATTGCGCGCAATTGCTGGGCTCTTGTTCGGGATCGGCTTTAAGACGGCCTATCACGTTAAAGATATGGCCCAAGATGCGGTGGCGCTCTTGGATCATCTGGGGATCGAAAACGCCCATATCGTTGGGGTCTCTATGGGTGGGATGATTGCGCAAAACATGGCGATCTATCACCCAACTCGGCTGCGCAGTTTAATCTCTGTGATGTCAACCAGCGGTGCCCGCGGTTTGCCCAGCGCCCCGGCGAAACTGCGCCAACGTCTGACGGCACGCCGGAGCAAGGCACCAAGCCGCGATGAAGCAATTGAGATTGGTCGGCGGACGCTGGAATTGATCTCTTACCCGGATCCGGCGCGCGCGCCCGACGCCTTCGTCAATCATTCGACCGCTGCCTATGATCGCGCTTATGATCCCAAAGGCACGCTACGACAACTCATTGCTGTTCTGGCCGATGGCGCGCGTGCCGGAAAGCTGGCCTCAATCCAAGCGCCCACCTTGGTCATTCATGGCAATCAGGATGAATTGGTGCCGCTGGCATGCGGGGTCGACACCGCACGGCGTATTCCCGGTGCAAAACTAGAGGTCATTGACCAAATGGCCCATGATCTGCCGCCGTCAAAAACCAAGCACATGGCTGATCTGATCATCAGCCATGCGCAACGTGTGGAACAAGGTCGAACCCAAGCGGCTTAATTGCCGCTGGTGCCGTCCGCGAGGCCGCGCATTTCCAACAGCGCCTTTGGATCGGGATCGCGGCCACGATACTGGCGATAAGCTTCTGCTGGGTCACGCGAATTGCCGCCGGCATAGACAAAGGTGCGCAAGCGCTTGGCGACATCCTTGTTGAAGATATCGCCTGTCTCGGTAAAGGCGCGGAAGCCATCGGCGTCGAGGACTTCCGACCACATGTAAGAGTAATAGCCCGCCGAATAACCGCCCGAGAAGATATGGCCGAAGTGGGTCGGTCGATGGCGCATTACGATTTCCCGCGGCATGCCGATCCGGGCGAGGCTTTCCTTTTCAAACGCCCCCATATCAAAGCCCTTGGGCAGATTGGGTTGGCTGTGCACATCCATATCAACCAAGGCCGAAGATAAAAACTCAACCGTGGCAAAGCCTTGGTCGTGGTTGCGCGCAGCCATCACTTTGTCCAAAAGCTCCTTAGGCATAGCAGCACCGGTGTCGCTGTGACGGGCAAAACGCTCCAACACTTGGCGTTGGCCCAGCCAGTGCTCATAGATTTGGGCAGGGAATTCGACAAAGTCGCGCGACACGGCGGTGCCTGCGAGGCTTGGATAAGCGACATTGGACAAGAGCCCATGCAGGCCGTGACCAAATTCATGGAACAAGGTTTCAGCGTCATCATAAGATAACAGGGTTGGCTTGCCCGCAGGTGCCTTGGTATAATTCAACACGTTTACGACCATCGGCTTCAGATTGCCATTAACCCGGTCTTGGCCCTGATAGCTGGACATCCACGCCCCGCCTTGCTTGCTCTCGCGCGAGAAGAAGTCGCCATAGAACAGGCCGATATGGCGGCCGTCACCCTCCATCACTTCCCACACTCGCACGTCGGGATGATAGACAGGTACGGTGCCGGTAATCTCTTTAAACTTCAGGCCAAACAATTGATTGGCGACCCAGAATTGTGCGTCGAGCATGGCGTCGAGCGAGAAATAGGGCTTCACTTCATCTTCATTCAGATTGTATTTCGCACGACGCTTTTGCTCGGCATAGAAGCGCCAATCCCAAGGCTCCAGCTGGTCGCCCGTAAAGCCTTGCGACTTGGCTAGCGCCAGATATTCCGCAGCATCGCGCGTCACAGCTGCCTTGGCAGGCTCCCATACCCCATTCAGCAAGGCGCTGACATTGGCCGGGGTCTTGGCCATAGTATCCGCCAAGGTGAAGGCGGCGTGATGCTCGTAGCCCAAAATCGAGGCGCGCTCTTGGCGAAGGGTTACAATTTCGCTCGCGGTCGCCTTGGTATCTTCGGCGTCATTATTATCGCCACGCAACACCCAGCCGCGCCAAGCCTTCTCGCGCATGGCCCGATTGGTCGAGAGCTCTAAGAAGGGCTCAACGCTCGAGCGGCTCAAGGTCACGACATACTTGCCCGGCATGCCACGCGCGCGACCGGCTTCCAAAGCGGCATCGAGGAAGAATTGCGGCAGACCAGCGCGGTCGGCCTCGGTTTCCAGAACCAGCGCGAACTGGTTGGTGTCTGCCAAGACCTTTTGGCTGAAATTGGTGCTGAGGCTCGACAAACGCTGATTGATTTCCGAGACGCGGGCTTTTTGCTCGGGGTTGAGTTTAGCGCCAGAGCGAACAAAACCTTGATAGACGCGTTCAACCAAGCGGCGCTGTTCAGGGGTGCGCAGGGATGCGCGCTTGTCATACACCGCTTGAACGCGGGCAAAAAGTTTCGGGTTCAGGCGGATCGAATCCGAATGGGCGGCCATTACGGGGCCCATCTCGCGCTGAATGGCGCGGATTGGCGCGCTGGAATTGGCTGATGTCATATTGAAGAAGACAGCCGAAACATCATCGAGGAACAGGCCAGTCTTTTCCATCGCGAGAATGGTATTATCGAATGTGGGGGCCGTTTTCGCGTTGGCAATGGCTTCAATCTCAGCCCTTTGTTGACGCATCCCTTCATAGAAGGCCGGCCGGAAATGTTCCGGGCGAATCCAGTCAAAAGCTGGCGCGCCAAATTTGGTGGCTTTGGCTTCAAAGAAGGGATTGCTGAACGCTTGCGCGGCTGTGGTAGGCTGGGCTGGGTTGGCCAAGGCGGCCAAAGGCATTGCGAAAGCGCTGAAAGCAAAAAGGGCAGCACGGAACATTGGATTCTCCCCGAAGCAGGGCCATGACCCGCCTGAAATTTTGAGCCGTTTCCTTAGGGGGCAGGGCAGGCTGTGTCAGCGCTAGGCGGGCTCACATTTTTGTGAGGATTGGGCAAAGCGCGATCGTCAATCATCTGCGCCACCCCCCTCCCATTTGGGCGTTCAATCCGCTAGGACCGTTTCATGACTGATATTGACACTCTCTCCCGCGATCTCTTTGCCCAATTAGATGCCGCTCAAGATGAAGCGGCCGTTGAACTGGTGCGCGTCAATGCCCTTGGAAAGAAAGGCAGCGTGTCCGAACTTCTCAAAGGCATGGGTGGGATGAGCCCGGAAGAGCGTCAAACTTTTGGCCCCTTGGTCAATGGCTTGAAGCAAAGTCTCAGCGACGCGATCGCCGAAAAGAAAGAGGCGCTGGCTCAAGCCGCCCTCGATGCGCGCCTCTTGGCAGAGCGGATAGATGTGACTTTGCCTGTCCGGCCCGAGCGGCGCGGCAAGATCCATCCGATCATGCAGGTCTTTGAAGAAGTTCAAACCATCTTTGCTGATATGGGCTTCTCCATCGCAGAAGGGCCGGATGTGGAAGATGACTTCCACAATTTCACCGCACTGAATTTCCCGCCCAAGCATCCAGCGCGCGATATGCATGACACCTTCTTTTTTGAAGAGAAGGAAGATGGCTCGCGCATGTTGTTGCGCACCCATACAAGCCCTGTGCAAGTGCGCACCATGCTAAACCAGAAGCCGCCGATCCGGATTGTGGCGCCCGGCCGCACCTATCGCTGCGACTCCGATCAGACCCACACGCCGATGTTTCACCAGATTGAAGGTCTCGTCATCGAAGACGGGGTGCATATGGGCCATCTCAAGGGCGTGCTGATGGATTTCATGCGCGCCTTCTTTGAGATCGACGACGTGGATGTGCGCTTCCGCCCACACCATTTCCCATTCACAGAGCCTTCGGCGGAAATGGATGTCCGCTGTGACCGTTCGGGCGGTGCGTTGAAAATCGGTACCGGTACAGATTGGCTCGAGATTTTGGGCTGCGGCATGGTTCACCCCAATGTGCTTCGCGCCTGCGGCATTGATCCAGATCAATACCAAGGCTTTGCCTTCGGCATGGGGATCGACCGTTTGGCGATGCTGAAATATGGCATCCCGGACTTGCGTGACATGTTTGCTGCTGATGTTCGGTGGTTGAAGCATTATGGATTTGAGCCCAGTGTTCAACCGAATCTGGCTACTGGGTTGAGCTAGGTTCGGCGGCACCTGTGCCGCTCAGAGATTTTTGACCCGCTTGTCAAACGCAAGTGCCCCATGAAGGACTAAGGATGTTGAAGCCGTTCTCGACCCGTGCGCCCACAACGCCCTCTCAGGCCGGGGAGGCCATTCGTCCCTTGGTCGCCGTCAAAAAGCTTGCTCATTTTGGCGATTTACCGCTGCCAACTTATGAAACCGGCCAATCAGCTGGCATGGATTTACGCGCCGCTTTGGCCGAAGGCAGCCACATTGACCTATTGCCCGGTCGGCGGGCTCTGATCCCAACCGGGCTGTGCATTGCTTTGCCGGCTGGCTATGAGGCTCAAATTCGCCCCCGCTCTGGGCTTGCGCTGAAGAATGGCATTACCTGTCTCAACAGCCCCGGCACGATTGATGCGGATTATCGTGGTGAGGTCGGCGTGATCCTGATCAATCATGGTTGGGAGGGCTTCCGCATCCATCGTGGCGATCGCATTGCGCAAATGGTCGTCGCACCCATTACACAGATTGGCTGGATGGAGCTTGAAGAACTCGACGAGACGGCACGGGGAACAGGCGGCTTTGGCTCCACAGGCAAAGACTAAAGCACGCCCGCAGCCCGTTCAGGCAGAAGCATCGAGCACCAAAATTGTCGATCTTCAGGCCCATGGCCTTGTAACTTCACAAGCAGCGGCCGGACTAGAGGCGGTGGCAGAACGCTATGCCGTGGCGGTGACGCCGACGATGCTGGGCCTGATCGACAGCGCCGACCCGCAAGACCCGATCCGGGCGCAGTTTGTACCATCCGTGCTGGAGCTGCAGCAAAGTCCAGAGGAAAGCGCGGACCCAATTGATGATGCGGCCTTCACGCCAGTGCCAGGCCTCGTCCACCGCTATGAAGACCGCGTCCTTCTGAAAGTCTTGTCGGTTTGCCCAGTCTATTGCCGCTTCTGCTTCCGTCGCGAGATGGTGGGGCCGGGTGGCGAGGCTTTGGTGGGCGAAAACCTAGATCAGGCTTTGGAATACATCCGCGTCCGTCCTCAGATTTTTGAGGTCATACTGACGGGCGGTGACCCCTTTATGCTGTCAGCCCGTCGCGCGGGCGAACTGGTACAAGCCTTGGCCGCTATTGATCATGTGAAAGTTGTCCGGTGGCATACACGTGTACCAGTTGTGGCGCCTGAGCGGGTGACCGATGACTTTGTAAGCGCGCTGCGGGCAGATGGCGTCGCAACTTGGGTCGCCATTCATGCCAATCATCCCCGCGAGTTCTCTCCCGCCGCGAGAGAAGCCATAGGCCGGATGCGTGAGGCGGGCGTTAGTTTGGTCAGCCAGTCTGTCTTGCTTCGGGGCGTGAATGATCGCTTGGAGGTGTTGCAGGACCTGATGCGCGGCTTTGTCGCCCTTGGGGTAAAGCCCTATTATCTGCACCATCCAGACCTTGCCCCCGGCACCGGCCATTTTCGGTTGCCGATTGCAGAAGGCCAAGACCTTATGACGGGGTTGCGCCGCACGCTGACCGGACTCGCCCAGCCCACCTATGTTTTGGATGTACCCGGTGGGGCATTTAAGGCCCCACTCGACCCAACTTATGTACGGGAAACTGACGGCGGGCTGCAGCTTTTAGACGGCACAGGCCTGTGGCATGACTATAAAGGCTAATGAGCTTTTGCTGGTCTAAGCCTTATTCGTTAAGTTTGCGATCTTGGCTTCGGCTTCTGCCAAGCGCATTCGGCTTTCTTCTGCGATTCCGATATGCTTTGACCGATCCCGAAGCGCTGCGCGATAGGTATTGCGGATGCCTAATTGCGTCGCGATGCGGGCACTCACAATCTGAAAATCAACGGGTTTTGTCACATAGTCATTGGCACCCGCCTGCAGGCACTCTACCATCATGGCTTGGTCCGTGCGCGCAGAGACCATGATGATCGGTAAAGCCGCGGCAGACCGTTTGCTGCGGATTTTCTTGATCACATCCAAACCACTTAGACCCGGCATCATGACGTCCAGCAGCAGGATGTCGATGGGCGAAACACTCAGAATGTCCAGCGCTTCTGTGGCGTCACTGGCCTCATAGACGGTAGCTTGACGGTTGCGCAGGCGCCGAGCCAGCACATCGATATTATCCTGCATGTCATCGACAATCAGGATATTTGTATTGGCAAATTGATCTTGGAGATCTGCGGTCACGACGCCGTACCCCCGTCAAATTGGCGTGTCATTTCTTCCATCAAGTTCGGCCAATCCACCGGTTTGGTGGCAAAGGCATCACAGCCTGCTTCAAAGCACGCTTCTCGGGACTCGTTCATCGCATGGGCGGTTAGGGCGATAACTTTGATGGTTCCGCCCAGCTCCGCGCGGATCAAGCGCGTGGCGTCGAGGCCCGACATAACCGGCATCGATACATCCATCAGCACAAGGTCTGGCTTCCATGCCAAAGCTTGGCTTAGGGCGTCTTGACCATCACTGGCCCCGCGCACTTCAAATCCAGCCCGTGTTAGACGACGCATCAGCATTTCGCGATTGTCGTCGTGATCCTCAGCCAGCAAAATTCTTTGCATGACAGCCCCCGTTACTTGCCGTTCAGCAATTTCATGATTTGCGTACATTTGAATAGGCAGAATTGTATCCCATGGGTCATGAATTCGCTTTCCATTGGCGATAACGCGGCAATTCAATGGTTTCTGCATCGGAGGCTTCGCTCTTCGGGCGGATGAGGCGCGCAATCGCAGCGCCCAATACGGAGCCTAGAACTGGCTTCATAAAGTGTTCTTGTGCGCCAAGGGCGATCGACTTGCGTTGATCATCATCGGCCGCAATCACAACAATTGGTGTGTCATTCAGCCCTGCATTGGCACGCAGAGCGGCGAGACAGGTGTAACCGTCCATATCTGGCAGCTCGAGGTTTAAAATTACCAGATCAACGGCGCGATTGGCTAGGTAGGCGAGGGCCGAACTGCCTGTGAACGCCATCGCGCTATTCAGGCCCAGACTTTGGGCCGCCCGCAGCGCCAGCGTATTGCTGACCTCATCATCATCGATCACGAGGATTAATGGCGCAGCCTCGTCAGCCGCGATCTGCACATCTACATCCTTAGCCTGTAAGCCCTTTGCTGGCAGCGACAGGGTAAAGGTTGATCCAAGCCCTGCGTCGCTCTCGACTCGAACTGTCCCACCAAGGAGTTGCATCATTTCGCGGGTAAGGGCGAGGCCAAGGCCGGTTCCACCATAAACGCGCGTCACTGAGCCATCACTTTGTTGGAACGGCTCAAACAATCGGGATTGCGCTTCTTTGCTCATCCCAATGCCGGTATCAGTCACTTTGATTTCATACTGTGCACGCCCGGTTGCTGTGCCCTGCTTTTCAAACGTGATCGCGACTTGCCCGTTTTGGGTGAACTTGATCGCATTGGAGATAAGGTTCATCAAACATTGGCGCAGGCGGAATCCATCGGTTAAGACCACAATTGGATCATCGGGCGTTGCCAAGATCATTTGATTGCCGCGATTTTTTGCTAAAGGGTCCAAACTCTGCAGGACTTCATTGGTGAGTTCGAACAAATTCACCGGTTCGTATGTGATTTCCATCTTACCCGCCTCGATCTTTGCAAGATCGAGGATTTCATTGATCAATTTCAGCAGGTGTTGGGCTGAATCCTGAACTTTGCGTGCATCACGGGCTGCCTCTTGTCTGCCGTCCTGTTCGGCATCTTCAATCAGCATTTCCGTATAGCCCAAAATGGCGTGAAGTGGGGTGCGCAGTTCATGGCTGACATTGGCCATTAATTGCGATTTCGCTTGGCTGGCGATCTCTGCATTCAGACGCGCTTCGCTCAATTGTTGCACGGCGGTCGCCAGCAAGTTGTCGCGTTGGTCGATGTCGCCTAGGACGCGCTCAAAGCCCGCTAGCAATTGCCCCGCGCTTTGATTGTTTGGGTCTTGATCCCCTGACATATCAAGCGGCTCTTTCAGAATCTCGAGTTTCTCATGCCAAGAGGGCTGGCTGGCCTTTAAACTCAGCACCTCTGGACCACAGATTTCTTCCAGAAGTTTGCGCTTCTCGTCTAACGCCTCTTGCGCGCGAGCAATCATCACGGTCAAACGTTCTTGCTTAGCCTTTTCATCGGCGCGCGCCAGCAAGACTTCGGTGACATCCTGAGCGTATCCAATCGCTCCGCCAATAATGCCTTCTGGCGTGTACCAAGGGTGGACTTCCCAATCGAGATAGACTTCCACCCCATCTACGCGCACCCGGTGGTCGCCACTCTTTTGGGTGCTAACACCGGTCAACGCCAGCGCGATGGCATCATGCCAATCCTGCTTAGCTGACGGCATGGCCTCGGCCATGGTTTTGCCTAAAAGGTCCTGTTCGCTCAGCTGGATCGCGCCTAACCAAGCTTCATTGACCGCCATAAAGCAGGCGTTTGTGTCAAACAGCGCCGCCCGCATGCTGGTGTGTTTGAAGATCAATTTCGAGATCATCGCATCACGCGCAGCGGCGCGACCTTGGACCAAAGCCTCTTTACGGGCGCGTTCCAGCTTGCGTTCGACAATATCACGCGTCCGCCACGCCATAATCACATAGGCTAACCCGCAAATGGCCGCGAGGCAGGCGACATAATGGCTTAACTCTGGATGAGTCTTTTGGCTAACATACGGGTGCCACAAGCTTAAAACCGGCAAGGCCAAAAACGGCATCAAAGTTATGCTACCAGAAAGACGCGATACCGACAAAATGCCCGTCGCCCTGGTCGCAGAGGCGGCCAGCATGGCCGTCGCGGCAATCGCCAAGGCTAAATCACCTGTTGAGATCATCGCAATTGGGGCGATCATGAAGGTACAAACGGTTAGCGCGCACATCGCACCCAGCTGAATTGCAGCGGTTTTGGTGCGCAAATGATCTCGCCCAGTTCGAAGCAACCAGCCGGCAAACCAAGTATCCACCGCAAACAACGTCAAAAACCCGGCCGCCCAAATTAGCGGCCAAATGTGATTGACTGATAGGGCAAATGCACTGCCTGCAATCATGATCATCAAGGCGATGACCGGGGCTTCCTGTCGGACATTAGAAAAGTGTTTGTGAAGCGCATATGGACGTATCAAGGCGGTCTACTCGCAATAATTCCATACCCCTTCTAATTCATTTGGATTAATATTGGGTCTCTGAAACCGGTTGTATTAATTCAAGGTTGGTAGGAATGCGTGTGATATGCGACAAAGACATCAAATGAGCCGCGAGCCTTCATTGTCTCATGATGAACGTCCAAAAAGCCTGCCCAATCGTTACCAGAACCACGGACCAAGGGTTGGAGGTCCTTGCCTTCAGCCATCCCTTGGCGGGATTCCAATTTGTGAAAGGCACGATTGAAAAAGGTGAGACACCTTCAGATGCCGCAAGACGCGAACTTTTTGAAGAAAGTGGCTTGGTGTGCCCCGTACCCTTGGAGCTACTCGGTAGTGCGCCAATCGGTCCCGACCAGACGATTTGGCACTTCTATGTTTGGCATTCAACTGGGCTCCTCGAGACATGGTCACATGCCACTACAGACGACCAAGGCCATAATTTTGTGTTCTTTTGGCATCCAATAGGCCTAAAACTTGACGAGAGCTGGCACCCAGTTTTCCATGAAGCCTTTGATTTTTTGGCTGGTTGTATTCGTGAGCGGTGACTGCAGGTCAAACATCTTTGGTGAGAAGATCGTGTGATCTTCGTCAAGTAAAACCTGAATTCGCCAGTGCTGGCGCTACGCCAATCCACTTGGAACGGCTTCAGGCCGCACTTCGCTTGCCTTGAAGCCGCCGGACAATTGTTATTGCGCAAGATGTGGCGTCAAGAGGTGAAATCGGCTCTGCCGACGCGCCGAAGGCGCGCCTCTTGACGCCATATCTTGCGCGCTCAAACTCGAACGAAGCCTTTGCGTAGGCAAAGCCTGCGGCAAAGGCGTTCCGAAGCGGAAACAATTCAAACCCGGGACCTCAGCGAATGAAAATGGTGCAGTCCTGTCGGACCGCACCCTACGTATTGGCAAATGTCCGCTTTCAGGCTCCGCCATCACACCCTTCCAAAGCCCCAACAAATCCCTATGTTAGGGCGATGAGCCAAGACCTTTATTCCTCGCGCGTCCTCGAACTGGCGGCCGATATTCACCATGTCGGATTGCTGGAAAGCCCTGATGGGCGGTCGCATCGGGTCTCGCGGCTTTGCGGCTCAGAGATTGAAGTGGATATTTGTCTGCAGGATGGTCAGGTCATCGCGGCGGGGATTGAACCGAAGGCCTGTGCTTTGGGGCAAGCCAGCGCCAGCATTTTGATGCGCCATATTGTGGGTGCCACGACCGAAGAAATCCAGACAGCACGCGATGCGTTTAAGGCGATGTTGAAGGGGGAGGGGCCTGCTCCCACCGGGCGTTTCTGGGAGTTACGTTACCTCGAAGCTGTCAAAGAATATCCGCCCCGCCACACTTCCGCGCTTTTGGCATTCGATGCCGCGGTTGAAGCCAGTGAGCGCGCATTGGCTAAGCAGGTGACAACGGGCGAAATCTGACTGAAGGGGTGGTGACAAGCCACCCCATGTCGGGCTATAGGGCCTCATGATGTTTGCCTTTCTGGTTGCCCATTTGACTACTGACTAAAGCCGGCGAGGCGCGGCAGGGCGCTTCGCTGCGGCAAGAATTCACCCTGCCTGACTGTTCGACATAGACTTCTCTTCTCTGAGGTTTGGCGCTGGATATAGCGGATCTGGCTTCTAATCAGATTGACGACGCAGCTGACAAAGATCATGGCGCAATCAACGACTCTTTCAGTAGCCGCCCAGGCGCTTCTCGTGGCGCAGCGCGTTTACAAGGTCACCTTGTCGCCACTGATTGGTCAGCAATGTCGATATTTGCCAAGCTGTTCTGATTATGCCGCAGACTGTGTACGCCAGTTTGGGGCATGGCGGGGATCTTGGATGGGTCTTGCTCGGCTTTGTCGGTGTCGCCCAGGCGGCGGGTCCGGCTATGATCCAGCACCACTGTCATGTGAGCCGGTCTCGGCCTTTACACCATGGCGATATGGCGATTGGAAGTTGGGCGCGCGCGCCTCTGACCCGCTCGAGGCAGATAGCGCACAAAACAGTCAAAGCACCTCAACATAAGCTACTCTTTGAAATTCCACACTGGCAGAAAACAAAATGATCAACTTAGAATTCCCCGATGGTGCCGTCCGCCACTATGAGCCGCAGGTTACGCCTTTGGCGATTGCCGAAGGCATTTCCAAATCCCTCGCCAAGAAAGTCGTCGCCGCAAAAGTCGATGGTCAATGGTGGGACTTAAGCCGCCCGCTTGATCACGGTGGTAAGTTTGAATTGGTCACGCGCGACAGCGCCGATGGCCTAGAAGTCCTGCGTCACGATACGGCCCACGTCTTGGCCCAAGCGGTGCAAGAACTGTTTCCTGGCACGCAGGTGACCATCGGGCCAACGGTTGAAGATGGCTTCTATTACGACTTCTACCGCGAAGAAAAATTCTCAACCGATGACTTTGAAGCCATCGAGAAGCGGATGCGCGAGATTGTCGATGCCGACCTTCCCATCGTGCGCGAAGAGATGGACCGCGACGCCGCCATCGCACATTTCAATGCGATTGGTGAGACGTTTAAGGCCAATATCATCGACGACATCATCCCGCCGGGTGAAGTCATCACCGTCTATCGCCAGGGCGATAGCTGGAAGGATCTGTGCCGTGGGCCGCATCTGCCGTCGACCGGTCGGTTGGGCAAAGCCTTTAAACTGATGAAGTTGGCTGGCGCTTACTGGCGCGGCGACCCTAAGAACCCGCAGTTGCAGCGGATTTATGGCACAGCTTGGTCCGATGATAAGCAATTAGCTGACCATTTGATGCGCTTGGAAGAAGCTGAAAAGCGCGACCACCGCAAGATTGGTAAGGCTCTCGATCTGTTCCACTTCCAAGAAGAGGCGCAAGGCTCGGTCTTCTGGCATCCGAAAGGCTATATGATTTGGCGGACGCTGGAAGCCTTTATCCGTCGTCAACTCGACGCCGATGGCTATGTGGAAGTGAAGACGCCGCAGCTTTTGGCGTCAAAATTCTGGGAGCAATCGGGCCATTGGGAGAAGTTCCGCGAGAATATGTTCGTGGTGCCCGATGAAGCCCCCTCCGTGGAAGAAGGTGCACCGATCTTTTCGGGCGAAGCAGATTTGTTGGCGCTCAAGCCGATGAATTGCCCAGCACACATTCAGATTTTCAAGTCCGACCAGCGTAGCTATCGCGATCTGCCGATCCGGATGGCTGAATTTGGCTGCTGTCACCGCAATGAAGCCAATGGTGCCCTGCACGGCTTGATGCGGGTTCGCCAGATGACACAGGACGACGCGCACATCTTCTGCCGCGAAGATCAAATTGGCGAGGAGACCAAGCGCTTCTTGAATCTCTTCAATCGCGCCTATACCGCCTGTGGTCTAACCAACATTCATTACCGCTTGGCGACAAGGCCAGAAAAGCGGGCAGGTACGGACGAGACGTGGGATAAGGCCGAAAAAGCCTTGGCCGATGCTTTGACCAGTGTTGGCGTGGACTTTGTGATCGCGGAAGGTGATGGTGCTTTTTATGGTCCGAAGCTGGAATTCCACCTGACCGATGCGATTGGTCGTACGTGGCAATGTGGCACGTTCCAGTTGGACTATGTTCTGCCCGAACGGCTGGATGCGGTCTATACTGGCGAAGACGGCCTGAAGCATCGCCCTGTGATGTTGCACCGTGCCGTTTTTGGCACGTTTGAGCGCTTTATCGGTATCATGATCGAAAACTACTCCGGCGCTTTGCCGACTTGGCTGGCCCCGGTTCAAGCGGTTGTTGCGACCATCACGTCTGAAGCCGATGATTATGGGCACGAAGTTGCGGCGCGCTTTAAGCAGGCGGGCATTCGCGTTGAAACCGACCTGCGCAATGAGAAGATCAATTACAAAGTGCGGGAGCATTCCCTCGCCAAAGTGCCTGTCATGGCGGTGGTGGGACGACGCGAAGCCGAAGAAGGCAAAGTCGCCTTGCGTCGCTTTGGCAGCCAAGCGCAGGAGATCATGACGTTGGACGAGGCGGTTGCGATCCTGACAGCCGAGAGTTTGGCTCCTGATCTGAAAGAGACGCCTGCGTGAGTAACGTGCCGTTAGACTCCGGTCCAAACAGACCATTAGGCACCCGTGCAAAAATCGCGGGGGCCTTTGGAATTGCCTTTGGCTTGTTTGCTGGTACCGGCGTTACTGGCCTCGCCATGAGCTTGGGCATCGCGGGACTATGGGGGCTGATCTACAGCTTCAGAGCGCCGGGCCAGTCGCTCGATAAAGCCTTTGTTGCTGCCTTGAAGAGGCATGGTGCAACATGGTTGTGTTTGATCTTGTTTGTGATTTGGGTGCTGTTGACCTCGCTCTGGTCTCCAGCTGGCGACCTAGCCGCAGAGACAACTCGGCGGCTGGCTGCTGTCTTTGTCTTGGCGCCGATCGGCATTTGGGCGGTTTATGGGTGTGAAGGTGAAGACCGGCTCTTGGCACAGCGCGCTATTATAGCGGGTGTGTTTATGTCGCTGGGCATTTTGACAAGCGAAGCATTAAATCACTATGCGATGAACAGGTTTGCCTCGCCGGATAAAGAGTCTTTAGAGATTGCGGGCGATATGGGCCGGGCTGCCGCTGCGACCCTCACCCTGTTTTGGGTCGTTTACGCGTGTCTCTACCAGCAATTATCTGATCCTCGCATCCGTCTTCTTCTGGTCGCTTTATCAATTTTCATTTCACTTCAGTTTGGAACAGACATCAATGCTTTAGGCCTTGCTGTGGGTACCATAGCCGCCTTGTTTGCTTTGCGCTTTCCACGCGTAGCTTTGGGTTTGGTCAGCGGTGGCACCGCAGCCCTGATTGCCGCTGCACCTTTGATTTACCCCGCAATAGCGCAGGTTGCTTTTCAGCTATGGCCTGGCGATGAGATGCCCTTATCCTATGGTCGGCGCGCCCAAATGTGGGAGACAGCGTCTGAGTATATCGCGCAAAAACCGTTGACGGGCTGGGGATTAGGTGCGGGCAGCATCTTTGATACTCCGATCATTTACGGTGGATTTACGTGGCCAATTATCCAATTGCACCCCCACTCCGCGCCCCTGCATATTTGGTTGGAAACAGGCGGAATTGGAGCGCTTTTGGCATCGGTAACGGTGATCATGGCCGGCGTTGTGGCAATTCGCGTGTTTGGGCAGTACCGCGTTGCTACAGCGGCTTTGGTTGGCGGTCTGACCTTCCTTGCTCTCAATTGGGGCTTTAGTCATTCGGCCTGGAGAGAGTGGGTTTGGGCCAGCTTCGCTACCTTGATTGCCTTCTCGTTCATGTTGCGCAACCCACGCTGGTGGGCGGACGAATTGAGAGAGCGCCGTGCAGGTTGAGGCGCGCATCAGCGCAGTGGTTGTCACCTATCATAGCGGGGATGTTCTTCGTGCGTGTTTGACAAGCCTGCTGGCCAGTCGGGACTGCGAGGAAATCGTCCTCGTTAACAACGGCAACCCTGACAAGGTTTTAAGTGACTTGAGCGCTTGGACAGAGGCTGAGCCGCGCTTGAAGCTCATAACCGGGCATGGCAACGTTGGGTTTGGCCGTGCGTGCAATCTTGGCGCAAAGCACGCGACTGGCTCAATGCTTGCATTTGTGAATCCTGACTGCATGGTTGAGCCTGATGCTTTAGCTCAAATGGCCCTGATCGCCGCTGCAGCCGGGCCGGTTCTCGTTGGCGGTTGCATTTGTGATCCAGAAGGCCTTGAACAACGAGGTGCTCGACGTGGCGCGTTGTCTGTATGGTCTGCTTGCGTCAGTTTCTTGGGGCTCGGCCGCCCCGGAGAACAGGCTGGAATCTGGCGGGACTTTAACCGCAACCGCGAGCCCTTGCCCACGAGCCCCATAGAGACCCCCGTTGTTTCAGGTGCTCTGATGTTAACCCGCGCCGACGCATTCTGGCAGATTGGTGGGTTTGATGAAGCCTATTTTCTCCATGTTGAGGATATAGATCTTTGCCATCGTTATGCCCTAGGTAGCGGAAAAGTTCTATTTCATCCAAGCGCACGTGCCACGCACATAGGCGGCACCAGTCAAACCGCGGCTTGGCAGGTTGAATCGTCAAAATTGCGAAGTTTTTTGTATTATTTTTGGAAATATGCTCGCCCGCCCTTTGGGCATATCAGCGTGATCTTCATCGCTCCTGTGCTGGCACTTGCGATGCTCATGCGAGTTCTTACCACCAAATAGTCAATTAGCGCAGTGACCTGCGCGATATAGCTTGATATTCCAAAAATTTGGACGCATTATTGTGTCAATAAAATTAGTCACATTCTTTTCTATGGGGGATCGAGTGGGCACCCGGAGATAAGGGGTTACCTAATGATAGACCACAACGCAGAGCCAGTGCGCCCAATAAGAGCCTTACTTCGCGGTTTAGAGGCGCTGCGTGCGCTAAATGGCCAAGACGGTATGACCGTCACGGAAGTGGCAGAGCGTGCCCGCGTCCCTCGCACAACCGCTTATCGCATTCTAGAAACCCTGTGTCAGGGCGGCTTTGTGATTCGCGATGAAATGGATGATCGTTATCGTCCTACCTTGGCAGTAACCAATCTCGCCGAGGGCGCACAAAACGAAGCCTGGATCCGGGAAGGCGCTTGGCCTCTTATTGCCGCTTTGGGCAAGCAGATCCTCTGGCCAGTTGGGATTTGGACTCTGACAGGCTCTGACTTGATTTTGCGGGCTGCGACGGATCGGACCAGCCCACTTGCCCTCAATCGTCTGACCAGTGGCGCGCATTTGGACCTGTTTGAGTCCGGTGCTGGGCAAGTCGTGCAAGCGTTTGAGACCTCGCATAAGCGCAATTTGCTGGAGGAAATTGGCCTCCACCGCCAAGGGCATTCGTCGCTCAAGGGGCAATTGGAAGACATCCGCACACGCGGTTTTGCCTTTGATGCCAAACCGATTGGCGGCGAGATCAATCTTGCGGTTCCAGTCCTGAGACCTTCTGCGGGTGACGGACCAGAGGTGCTAGCCGCAGTAACAGTGCGCTTTATTCGCTCGGCCTTGAGCGATGAGCGCGCGATTGGTGAGCTGTTGCCTAAGTTGCTGCACTTAGCATCCGACATTCGCCAAGCCTATCTGGAGTTTGCACCGCCTGCGGCGCTCGCACCACGCTCTAGCGCTGGGGGCCGCTCGCCTGAATACGTTTAGGGGCAGCCACGACCTCCCCAATTTTAAGGGTGACCTCGTCGCCCTTTGAATAATTGAGACCGGGGAGTGGCGCACCGCGCCAAGTGACGCTTAATCCTTTTTGGGCCAAGCCTTCAACCAAGGGGACCTCAAACTTCGGGTCTGCATTAACCACCAGTCCGACCCCAGGCTTTGCCGCTGCGACTGCCGCTTTCACGCTGGATAAAGCGGAGTCGCTGCGGGTCAGAAAGATAAGACTCGGCTCCTGATAACCAGCGCCAATCAATGGACCCGGCTTGCCCGGCGACAAGCGTGGGTGCAAGCCCTCTTTCTCAAGGGCAGATGAGACCCGTTGGCTCAAATCCAACTGCGGGATCGACGGCACAAACAAGCCCTTGATGGCAAGGCTGGCAACTATTGCTGTACCGACCAAGGCCCCGGCGGCCCAACGGGATTGGCGGATAACCAGTACCAGCGCCACAATCCCTATCAGCCCAATTGCTAGGCTGGCCTGCAAGGCGCTGGTCTGCGCGCCCTTGGCCACATCTTCTGCCAAGACAACGGGCAAGGCAGCCATGATCAGCGTGCCAAATGCCAAAATGGCGATGCTGGTCCAACGCAGCCAAGCTGTCTTCCAGCCGCCACTGAAAAGGCCGATCGCGCCTAAGAGCAAGACAGCGCCGTGAACCGGCAACGTATAATGGGCAAGTTTGGCTGGAGCTGCTTCAAACATCAACCAACCAGGAACCAACCAAGCAAGCAAAAAGCGCACGCGTGCATCTTTGCGGTCTCGCCAAGCTGTCCAGAGCGCAAGCGGAATCAAAATGCTGCCGGGCCAGAAGATCACGGGCGACAACAATAGGTGCGCTCCGGGCGGCACGCTTTTATTCTCAGATTGTCCAGAGAGCTTCGGCGCTAAGTCCTGGCCGACAGCATCGAAGAAGAATTGGCCGTTGGTTGCCTGCCAGATCGCTATGTACCACGGCAGAACGATAACCGCTGCAACCAGCATGGACGGCCAATGCAGCGCCCGCTTCACCCAAGCAAAGTCGCGTTCCCACGCCAGAAGCATCAAGCCTGACAGAATGACCAGAAGCGGGCCAATCGGGCCCTTGATCAAAGCCGCCATGCCAAGGCCTACCCACAGCGCCCAAGGTGCCCAATCTGTTGCTGGGCCCGCAGCTGGGAGACGCAACTTCGCCAGCCCAAGATAAGCCAGTGCAGTAAAGCCTGCGAGCGCGGCATCGGTCTTGGCGATGCCAGCCTCGGTGGATAGCAGCACCCCACATGCGATCGCGAGGCCAGCCACGAGGCCAACGCGACGGCTGTAGAGCAGGGTCCCGATCTGAAAGACGCACAGTGCGGCTAAAGCCGCGCCAAGTAGGGAGGGAATTCGAAAAGTCTGGATGGTTCGCGCTTCTGGTCCATTAAGTGGGCCGGCGGTTGCCGCCTGAAGCCAGTGGATGCCAATGGGCTTTTTATTGCGCGGTTCATCCTGAAAACTAATGCGGATGAAATCGTCCGTCTCAAACATCTGGGTCGTCGCCTGCACAAACCGACTCTCGTCCCGGTCGAGGGGCTGCAGCGCGATAAAGCCGGGCAGGGCACAGGCGAGCAGGGCCAAAAGGATCAAAACATGGGGCCGCCAGCCTTTGCAGAAGAAGTCGAGGAGGTCTAGGCCATCGCGTTGCTTCTTCTGGGCAGGGAGATCTTGGACTTGTTCAGACACGCCGGTTTCCTCAATCGAGCTGCGATGCGAACATCGCCTCAAATCTTGCTATCCCCCTCTAGCTACTCCGACTAACTGTGGCAATTCGCATTGGATCGTGCTGCTCTCTAGGTGATTGGTGCGAATCCCGTTTCGTAATTCAGGCAACCCACCCTATGGCAAAGTGACTTAGAGGTTCTGATGTCAGACTTACATAAACACGATCTGTCAATTGCGGTTCTGGTGCCCTGCTACAATGAAGGCGCAACGGTGGCGACCGTGGTTAAAGACTTCGCTCACGCGCTTCCCGATGCAAAAATCTATGTTTATGACAATCGCTCAACCGACGATACATTTGAGCGTGCGCTTGCTGCCGGTGCCATCGTGCGTCGCGAAGATCGACCTGGCAAAGGTGAAGTTGTTCGACGGATGTTTGCCGACATTGAGGCCGATATCTACGTGATGATTGATGGCGATGCCACGTATCACGCACCGTCAGCCCCGAAACTGATTGATCTAATGATCTCCACCCATGCCGATCTGGTGAACGGTGCTCGCGTAGATACGGCGGTGAAGGCCTATCGGCCCGGCCATCGTTTTGGTAATCGCTTATTGACCGGTTTGGTCAGTGCCGTGTTTGGCCAAATGACCACCGACATGCTGTCGGGCTATAAGATTTTTTCTCGCCGATTTGTAAAGTCTTTCCCGGCCCATTCGCGCGGGTTTGAGATTGAGACCGAGCTGATGGTTCATGCCCTAGAACTTCGCATGACGATCAAGGAGCAACCAACCCCCTATGCCGAGCGACCTGAAGGGTCGATTTCCAAGCTGAACACGATCCGCGATGGTATCCGGATCATATCGATTATCGGCTTGTTTGTGCGGGAGGAGCGGCCGTTGGCTGTCTTTAGCATGTTGGGTGTTATTCTCGCGCTGCTAGCCTTAGGACTTGGCATTCCGGTCGTGATGGAGTTCTTAGCGACAGGCCTCGTCTCCCGCTTCCCGACTGCAATTCTGGCCAGCGCCTTGATGATTACAGCGGTGATTTCGGTGTTCTCAGGCCTTGTCCTCGATACGGTGACGCGTGGCCGCCGCGAGGTGAAGCGCTTTGCTTATTTGGCCGTGCAAGACCGACGCTTTCAGGTTTAGGTGCTATGTCCCAAAACAAAAACGCTTCCCCGCAGAGCAGGGAAGCGTTCGCGTTTCGGTTCTGTGCCCGAAGGCTAGAATAGACTTAGAGACCGGCTTTCGCCAACTCACCCATCAGTTCAGGCACGGCTGACTTATAGTCAGCAACCAAGCCATAGTCGGCAATGGCGAAGATTGGTGCATCGGCATCTTTGTTGATTGCGACGATGACTTTGGAATCCTTCATGCCCGCCAAATGTTGGATAGCACCAGAAATGCCGACAGCGACATAAAGCTCTGGCGCGACAACCTTGCCGGTTTGGCCAACCTGATAGTCATTCGGCGCATAGCCTGCGTCCACCGCCGCACGCGAAGCACCAACGGCTGCACCCAGTTTATCCGCCAAAGGCTCGATCACATTGTGGAACTCGTCCGCCGAACCCATGGCCCGGCCACCGGACACAACGCGCTTGGCACCTGCCAATTCAGGACGGTCAGATTTGACGATCTCTGCACCCTTAAACACTACTGTAGCGGAAGGTGCGCCGGCTGTGACCGTTTCCACAGCTGCAGAACCACCAGCACCTGCTGCGGCAAAGGCGGTGGTACGAACCGTGATCACCTTCTTCGCGTCAGAGGTCTCAATCGTCTCCAATGCGTTACCGGCGTAGATTGGGCGCACAAAAGTAGACGCATTGACGACTTCTTGGATTTCCGAGATGGGCGAAACATCCAAAGCTGCTGCAATGCGGGGGGCCGCATTCTTACCAGTTGCGGTGGCCGCAAACAGGACAGCCTCATAATTGGCCATCAAGGGCACAATCAGGCCTTCGACTGCTTCAGCCACATTCTGCTCAAAGGCTGCACCTTCGGCATGGAGGACTTTGCGTACGCCAGCGATACCGCCAGCGGCCGCAGCAGCAGCACCGGCGCTGAGGCCTGCAACCAGCACATCAACATCCGAAGACAAGGCCAAAGCGGCTGTAACCGTTTTGTTGGTTGCGTCCTTCACCGACGCATTATCGTGCTCTGCAACAACGAGAACTGCCATTAGAGGACCCCTGCTTCTTTGAGTTTGCCGACCAATTGCTCAGCGCTTTCAACTTTAATGCCGCCAGCGCGCTTGGGTGGTTCGGACACTTTCAACACTTTAAGACGTGGCGCGACATCGACGCCATAATCGGCCGTCGACTTTACGTCGATTGGCTTCTTCTTGGCCTTCATAATGTTTGGCAACGAAGCATAGCGCGGCTCGTTCAAGCGTAAGTCTGCGGTCACGATTGCAGGGAGAGCTACTTCAAGCGTCTGCAAACCACCATCGATTTCGCGGGTAACGCTTGCTTTTCCGTCGGCGATTTCAACTTTCGAAGCAAAAGTCGCCTGTGGCCAGCCCAGAAGCGCTGCCATCATTTGGCCGGTCGCATTGTTGTCGCCATCAATGGCTTGCTTACCCATCAAGACCAATTCTGGTGCTTCTTCACCGACAACGGCTTTCAATAACTTGGCTACAGCCAATGGCTCTAGGTCGTCATCGGTTTGGATCAAAATACCGCGATCCGCACCCATGGCCAAAGCTGTCCGGATGGTTTCTTGCGCCTGTTGAGGACCGATAGAGACGGCCACAATCTCGGTAGCAACGCCCTTTTCTTTCAGGCGAACGGCCTCTTCAACGGCGATTTCGCAGAAAGGGTTCATCGACATTTTGACGTTTGCCAAGTCCACCCCGGTTTGATCGGGCTTTACGCGGACCTTCACGTTATAATCAATGACCCGCTTAACGGGTACGAGGACTTTCATGGGGCGTCTCCACTGAGTGAGCTTTTGGTTATAAAGGGGCAAGTTAGCCTAACTTGCCCCATTTTCCAATTTTCGTTTGAATCAGATTTAAACATGGGTCGGTTTAGGGAACCGACCAGATTTATTTTGGAGCGGCTTCAGGAGCCGGAGCAGCGGCTGGCTCAGCGGCGGGCGCGGCAGCGTCAGCAGGAGCAGCAGCACCCTCGGCCGCCGGGGTGGCAGCGTCTGCAGGCGCAGCAGCGGCGGCAGCAGCTTGAGCGGGATCACGCGTTGGGTCCGGCGCAGGCAGTGGTGCAGGTGATGGCGACAAGGAGTGCAAATAAGCAACCAAGGCCACACGGTCAGACGCCTTGCCCATGCCGGCGTAGGACATCCCGGTGCCCTTGATATAGGCTTTTGGTGCCTTCAAGAAGTTATAAAGGCCGTCATAGTCCCACGCCTTACCATAGGCTTTCATCGCCTCTGAATAATTGCCGAATCCGGCGTGCGTGCCTGCTGTCCGTCCAAAGACGCCGTAAAGGGCTGGGCCAGTTTTGTTGGCACCGCCTGGATCAACGCTGTGGCAGGAGGCGCAGACTTTGTGCAACTTGTCGCCTTGCGCAACCAATTCGGCCGTTTTGGCAGGATCGGCCAAGACAGTTCCCCAGTCTGGCAACAATTCAGGGCCTGAAGCAGCCTCTGCGCCCCCGGCGGGTGCTTCTGCAACTTCGACTGGAAAGCCTACGGCCTCCTGATTGTTGGCATAAACCATATCGCCCACAGTACGAAGGCCCATAATGCCCAAGCCGGTCGCCAAAACGGCGCCAGCTACCATGTTGAACCACAGATTGTTGCTGCTCATAACGGTGCTAATATCCCTGTTGCATCGCGGTAGCCCTCAACCAAACCTCATTCTTTCAAGGGTGATTTGCGGACTTTGCGTATTAGATTGTCCTATGGCATGCGTCTCAGCGGCTTTCAACAGTTTGTGCTGTGGCACCGCGCAGACATAGGCTCGCATTCTTCGGCTTTGGGCATTAAGAACGCCTCCTCGCAAAGGGTCATCACCATGTCGCAACCCCTTATCGTTATCCCTGCACGATTGGCCGCCACCAGGCTGCCTGGCAAGCCTTTGGCCGATATCGCTGGCAAGCCGATGATTGCTCGGGTGATCGAGCGTGCTCTTTTGGCCGGGCTTGGCCCCGTCGCAGTCGCTGCGGGAGAGCCCGAGATTGTTGCCGCAGCTGAAGCTGCTGGTGCCATGGCGGTGCTGACAGACCCTGATTTGCCCTCTGGTTCGGACCGAATTCACGCCGCACTGGCGGATTTGGACCCCGAAGGCAATTTTGATCCGATCATCAATTTACAAGGCGATATGCCAACACTTAATCCCGTTTTGATCCAGCAGGCGCTTGCGGCACTTAAAGATGCTCCCGATGCAGCGCTATCCACTTTGGTTTCGCCCAGCACGGATCCAGCCGAGCGCGCCGATCCCAATGTGGTGAAGGCTGTGGTTTCTTGGCCAGACGATGGCGCAGGGGGTGCGACAACGGGTCGCTGCCTCTATTTCACGCGGGCAGACGCGCCAACTGGACCCGGACCGATCCAACGCCATGTTGGCCTTTACGTTTGGCGGCGCAGTGCTCTCGCTCGCTTCGTTGCAGCCGCACCTTCACCCTTGGAGTTGCGCGAGAAGCTAGAGCAATTGCGGGCGCTAGAACTGGGCATGACCATTGTCGCCCGCGCGGTCGATGAGTTCCCCAAAGGCGTCGACACGCCAGAACATTTAGAGAGTGCCAGAGCGTGGTACCAGGAGCAGGCAAAGTGAGCGATTTTGTTGAAGGTAAGATCGCCTTTCAGGGCGAATTGGGCGCCAATTCCCATGCTGCTGCCAAAGCGGCGTGCCCTTCTTTAGAGCCTTTGCCCTGTCAGACGTTTGAAGATGCGTTTGCGGCAGTAGCCAGTGGCAAGGCTGTTCGCGCCATGATTGCGATTGAAAATACCTTGGCGGGCCGTGTCGGCGATGTGCACCATCTTTTGCCGGAAGCGGGCCTTTACATTGTCGGGGAATACTTCGCCCCCATTCACCACCAATTGGTGGGGGTGAAGGGTGCGACTTTGAGCGATATCAAAAAGATCCGCTCGCATCCGATGGCGCTTGGCCAATGTCGCAAAATCATTCGCGAATTGGGGGCAGAAGCCGTCAAGACCGCCGATACGGCTGGTGCTGTCCGCGAAATTAGTGAAATGGGCGACAAAAGTGTAGCGGCGCTTGGCTCTACCCTCGCGGCTGCCTTTTATGATTTGCCAATCCTGCGGCCCGATGTGGAGGATGAACCCCATAACGCCACCCGCTTTGTCATCCTCTCTGCCACGCCAGACGATGCAGAGATGGAAGATGGCAAATGTATCACCAGCTTCGTGTTCCAAGTCCGCAATATTCCGGCAGCCCTATACAAAGCCATGGGCGGGTTTGCGACCAATGGCGTCAACATGACCAAGCTGGAGAGCTATCAGATCGGCGGCAGTTTTAATGCCACTCAATTCTATGCCGACATTGAAGGCCATCCCAATGAGCGCAATGTGCAACTGGCATTGCAGGAGTTGAAGTTCTTTTCAGCAGAGCTGAAAATCTTGGGCGTCTATAAAGCCCATGCGTTCCGCAAGCTGGAGAACGGCGCACCCGCCAGCTAACCACCGAAAGGCACTTTTGCCATGAAGCCCTTACCGCCCACTTTGCGCAAAGAAGCCGTCACCTCGCTGGAGCAATTTTGCGCCCAAAACTTTGACGAGCCGGTCGGCAATCTGGCGGTTGAGGCCTTGTTCGACTTTATGGCCGCCGAAATCGGCCCGCTCTTCTACAATCAAGGCGTTACAGACGCCCAAGCCCGCATCCAAGGCTTGATCACGGACCTCGATCAAGAAGTCTATCAAGAGCCCTTCACCTACTGGCGCCGGAAGCGGTGAAGGGGGCGACCTGACCATTAGCGAGGAAAGCAGATGACTGAATGGAAGCCAACAAACTATCCTTCCGTAAGCCCTTATCTGATCTGTCAGGACCCTGATCAAGTCATTGCGTTTCTGACGGCAGTGTTTGGGGCGTCGCTGGTTCGCCGCATTGATCGACCGGACGGCTCCCTCATGCATGGAGAAATTCAAATCGACGACAGCATCGTCATGCTGGGTGGCGGCGCGACGGAGCACAAGTCGTCAGAGGTTCATCTGCACGTCTATGTGACCGATGCACAGGCTGTCTTTGATCGCGCCCTTGCGCTTAGCGCTGTGGCCATTCAGGCTCCAGTCCGCAAAGACGCTGATGATGATCTCCGCGGTGGTTTTTGTGACCCTGCGGGCCATATTTGGTGGGTTGCAACGCAATAGTTTGTCACGGGCTTGTCATGGCGCGTGTGCATACCAGTGAGCAGAGGGATAGGCTTTGAACATTCTTTTGATAACGCTGGATCAATTTCGTGCGGACTGTCTGTCTGCCGCTAGCCACCCACTTGTACGCACGCCCGCACTGGACCACTTGGCGGACCACGGTGTGCGGTTTGCACGGCATTACAGCAATGCCGCCCCCTGCGGGCCGGGTCGTGCGTGTCTTTATACAGGCACGTATCAGATGAATAATCGCGTCGTTGCCAATGGTACGCCATTGGATGCGCGCTTTGACAATATCGCGCTCGCCGCGCGGCGGGCCGGTTATAAACCTTGCCTGTTTGGCTATACGGATCAAAGCGTTGACCCGCGCGTGACCACGGGGCCAGCCGATCCTCGGCTAGCAAGCTATGAAGGGGTTCTCCCTGGTTTTGAACCGGGTCTCGTCTCTCGCCCTGGCCATCCAACCGAATGGCTCGAATTTCTGCGCGAGCAGGGCCATGTTGTCAGTGATGATTGGCGCGAGGCCGCAGCAACTGAACCCGACAGGCCGGCAGAACATAGTATCACAGCTTGGCTGACAGACCGCTTTCTAAACTGGCTCCCCCAACAGCAAGAGCCTTGGTTTGCCCACCTTAGTCATATCCGCCCGCACGAGCCTTTCGCGGCAGCTGGAGAGTTCGCCCACGCCTATGATCCAAACGACTGTGCGCCTCCGATAGAGCCCAGCGCTGACTGCCACCCCTTCCACCAGCGACTGCTTCAAGTCGAGGGCCTTGCAGCCCCCCAAGACAGCAAAGCCATGGCGGAAATTCAGGCCCAATATTTTGGCATGATCTCAGAAGTCGATGCTCAACTGGCTCGCGTTTGGGAGGCCTTGAAGGCCAGCGGTCAGTGGGAGGATACGTTTATCATCGTTACTTCTGACCATGGTGAAAATCTTGGGGACCACGGCCTTATTCAAAAATGCGCTTGGTTTGAGGCGAGCTATCATATCCTGTCCATCCTCCGCGACCCGCGCGCACCGCAGGCACATGGAAGCGTGGTCAATCGCTTTACCGAAGCGGTCGATATCTTCCCAACACTTGCTGAGGCCATGGGCATCGAGGTGCCGCTACAATGTGACGGTTTGCCTCTGACACCGTTCCTAAACGGGACTGAGCCGCAAAGCTGGCGGGTGGCGGCGCATTGGGAATGGGATTGGCGCTATACCCACATCCCGTTTGGACCCCATATTTGGCCTTGGGACCGCAGGCTTGAAGATAAGACCATGATGATCCATCGCGATGACACCATTGGCTACGTTCAGTTTGGCAGTGGCGAAGCAATCGCTTTTGATCTATCGCTCGACCCGACTTGGCGGACACCGGTGACGGAGCCTGCGCGGTTACTGCGTGCGGCGCAAGCCCTGCTCAGCTGGCGTGCCTGTCATGCCGACAGAACAATGACTGGTATGTTGATTGAAGCGGGTGGCATTGGGCGCTGGCCGCCTATGCCTGAAAATTGGGGAAGCACAAATGCACAATGAACCTTTCACCAGTATTGATGTTCTAATTGCCCATTTAGAAGCGTGGTCCGATCAAGCCTCGGTCGAGGTTGAGGGGCTCACGGAACTGGACCATGGTCTCCAATGCGCTGAGACCTTGGCCGCCCAGTCGCCCGATGATGCCGAGTTGGCGATTGCTGGCTTGGTTCACGATATTGGTCATAAGATCACCTCACCTGAAACCCATGCCGAAGACGGCGCTGCTTTGCTGGAAGGGCTGTTGGGCAGCCGTGTCGCCGCGATTGTTGGCTTACACGTCGCTGCCAAACGCTATCTCGTGACGACTGATCCAGATTATCGCGCCTTATTGTCGCCCGGCAGTGTCGAGACTTTAAGGATGCAGGGCGGCGACATGTCCTCAGAAGAGGTCGCCGCTTTTGAAGCCAAGCCTTGGTGGCAAGATGCGGTTCGACTGCGCCGCGCCGATGAAGCGGCCAAGGTCGTGGGCCGCACGACGCGGGGCCTGAGTGATTGGCTGCCGAAACTGCGTCAACTGGCGGGTTGATCAATTCGGAAGTATGCCCTGAGATTAGACCGCACCTTTTTGAGCCTAAATCAATTCCGTGCGCTTCCTAATCACCCTCTGTAACCAAAGCCGCGGTGCCCCCGTATCCTCCTGCAAGACACCATAAGGAGGCTACGGCCATGAAGGTTAAGAACATTGCGGCTACGGCGATTTCGGTTTTTGGTGCTGCCATCTTTCTCGATAGCTTGCGCTATAAATTCACCGACCATCCAAAGACCCAAGTGATTTTTGGGGCACTGGATGGCTGGGCAGGCTCTTTGGGGCTGCCCGGGCTTTTCGCCCACACCGGTCTTTTCAGCCAATATGTCATCGGCTCGGCAGAGCTTGTGGCGTCAACCTTATTGATCGTAGGCCTGTTGCCCCGTCTACAGCGCTTGAACGCGCTGGGGGCCTTGATCGCTTTTGCGGTGATGGCAGGTGCCGTCAGCTTCCATCTGTTCACGCCTTTGGGCATTGACCCGAACCATGACGGCGGTGGCCTGTTTGCCGCTGCGGCGACGCTGCTGGCCGGCTCCGTCGTTCTAATCGCCCTACGCCTGCCAGATATCTTCGGACTTTTGGGTGACTTACGCCGCGTTTTTGTCGCAGACGCCTCCAACCCTTAACACATCAAACTTCTCATTCAAGGAACGGATTGCCACCATGAAACCTCTTAAACTTGTGCTGATTCTGGCCCTGGCGTTTAGCCCGCTAGCAATTGCTGGCCCCGCTCTCGCCGATAAGGCCCCCGTCTGGACCAGCTTTGGGTCTAATGTCGCCATCAAGGGCTATGACCCGGTCGCCTATTTTTCAGCTGGTAAACCCGTAAAAGGCACGGCCCAATTCAAAACCACCTATCAGGGTGCCGAATTCCAGTTTGCCAGCGCAGCTAATCGCGACACTTTTGCCGCCAATCCTGCCCGCTATGCGCCCCAATTTGGTGGCTATTGTGCTTGGGCGGTCAGCCAAGGCTATACAGCCGGGATTGATCCCAATGCTTGGGCCATTGTCGGCGGCAAGCTCTATCTGAACTATAACAAGGACATTCAGACTCGCTGGCAGCAAAATACGGCTGGCAACATTGCTGCTGCCAATCGTAACTGGCCGACTGTCTTGAAGAAATAGTACGACTGAACCTTAAGCCGCGTCTGAAGCGTCATCCTTCAGGGCCTTAGCAAGGTCCAGAAGGCGGCGCCGTGGGCGTTCACCCAGACGGTAATAGGCGCGGATCAGTTCCAGGGTTTCTTTCTGGCGCAATACTTCTGGCCCGATCTCATCATCATTGGCTGGCGGTTCGTTAGCTGCCGTCATGGTGGTCAAGCCATCATAGAAATACTGCACCGCGATCGAGAGCGCACCAGCCAACTCAAATAAGCGGCTAGCCGTGATGCGGTTGGCACCACATTCATACTTCTGGATTTGCTGGAAGCGAATGCCTACGCTATCGGCCAATTGCTGCTGGGTCATGCCCATCAAACGACGCCGACGTCGCAAACGGCGGCCCACATGTAGGTCGATTGAATTGGCCATCTAGTCCTCCTGGTCATCATAAACAGAAGCGTCGTGCCACCAGAACGATCCGAAACGGGACGGCCAACGCTGTTACGATGGGTAGATTGCAAGGCCCATGCCGCTGAAGTGAACGGTTTGCAGCACAAGGTGCTTGCCGTAATCGCGCCTCGCGCTTAGCTTGCTGCAACTGCGAAGAAAGCAGTTAGATATCAAAGGGCAGGTCTTTCCATCAAATGGCACAAATCAAAACAATTGGCGTTGTTGGCGCGGGTCAAATGGGGAATGGCATTGCCCATGTTGCGGCTTTGGCAGGATATGATGTCTTTCTCAATGACATCTCCCAAGATAAGTTAGACGCAGGTCGCATCCTGATTGAGCGTAATTTGACCCGTCAAGCGGCGCGCGGCTTAATCAAAGATGCCGAAATCGCCCCTGCCATGGCACGCATCGTCACGACAACAGCAATTAGCGACTTATCCTCCATCGATCTTGCGATTGAAGCGGCCAGCGAAAAGGAAGACGTGAAGCGCGCGATCTTCAAGTCACTATGTGCCATTGTCCGGCCCGATACGATTTTGTCATCGAACACCTCATCCCTCTCCATCACGCGGCTCGGTTCGTCCACAGATCGGCCAGAGCGGTTCATCGGCCTGCACTTCATGAATCCTGTGCCGATGATGAAGCTGGTGGAAGTTATTCGTGGCCTTGCCACCAATGAGGAAACCTATGAAGCAGCCACCCAAGTGGTCACCGCCATGGGCAAAACCATCACCAATGCCGAAGACTTCCCAGCCTTTATCGTCAACCGCGTCTTGATCCCGATGATCAATGAGGCCGTCTATACGCTCTATGAAGGCGTTGGCACGGTGGAAGGCATTGATAAGGCCATGCGCCTTGGCGCCAATCACCCAATGGGTCCCTTGGAACTAGCGGACTTCATCGGCCTCGACACCATTTTGTCGATCATGCAGATCCTCAATGAAGGCTTGGCAGACACGAAATATCGCCCATGCCCGCTGTTGGTAAAATATGTGGAAGCCGGCTGGCTCGGTCGGAAAACCGACCGCGGCTTTTATGATTATCGCGGCGAAACGCCAGTCCCAACGCGCTAATTGAGGCAGGCGGGGCCGAACGCGAAGTACCGCTTTATTCCTAGCATCGTCATCCCCGAAGGCGTCAGCCTATCGGGGACCTTGTACCGCAAAGTCCTTGGGGGTCCCCGCTCTCCGCTGCGCTTCGGCGGGGATGACGGGGGGTGTTTCAACAGGGACAAAACAAAACTTATCCCCCTCCCACCAAACCGCCCATAACCTAGTCCCATCTCCGACGAGAGGGCGTTGTTGCTGCAGCGGCGACACCGGTTGGGTATGGGTAAGCGGGGTTAATCGGGGCAGACGTGGCTGCTTCGTGTTTTCATAAGGATTAGCTGTCCTCATGCCCGGTGTGCCTGAGCCCGACTGCCGTGTGAAGCCGGAGGTCAGGTCTTTCAATAGGCTTGAATCAAAACTCGCGGGATCGTTTCACTTTATTATCGCGCAACTTTGATCCTTCGGATCAAAACGCGCTTAAGATGGAACCTTCATGTACAGGCGGGGGCAATGACACCACCGAGGAGGGCTCATGATCCTCCCTTGGGCACACAGACTTATCTCAGCCGGGGCGCACGGTTTGCGTCGTATTCCGGGCCAGTCCGTTAATCTGGCCCACCTCATCTGGCGCGCACCATGCGCCCCGGCCCCTCACTAATTTGCACCCCCGGTGGCTTTCCGCGCGGGGCTATGGGTGTTGGGGGGCATCAACAAAAGCTGTGTCATCCCGGACGGCGTCAGCCGATCCGGGACCTCCAAACGCAAAGTCCTTGGGGGTCCCCGCTCTGCGCTTCGCTTCGGCGGGGATGACAGGGTTGGATGGACGAAAATTTCCACTCAGGCAGTCTTCGTCGCAGGCTGTGCCTCCCTAAAGACTTACTTCGTTTCAACCCGGGAGGACGCGATACCCTTTTGTTTCAAGAAGGCCTGAACGCTGTCTGGGCCACTTAAATGACCGGCACCCACGGCCACGAAGACCGTGCCGGGCTTAGCCATACGGGCGGAGACCCATTCGGCCCAGCGCTCGTTGCGATCCGTCAAAATCAGTTTGGCCAATTCGGGTTGGGTGCGAAGGCTGGTCGTCATCAACTCGCCCAGTTTGTCCGCATTACCCGTCTTCCAAGCATCAATCATGTCGTTCAGCATGGTTGTCGCTTGGTCCCAATCCTCGATGGTTGAGACCAGCATCGCCTTTTGCTGTTGGTCGGTCAAATTGGCGAAGAAGCCAATTTGCTCTGCGCCGGTTTCAAAGCCTTCCACCGGCTTGTTTGCCGCGCGGGCCAATCCGTCGAGGGTTTTGTCGACACCCTGGTTCGGGTCGAGGCCAAGCTTTTGATAGAGGCCCATTGCCAAGATCAGGCTGCCCATCCAAGGCTGCATTTGTTGGATGGCTTGGGGCGGAAAGCCGCTTTGCGCAATGATGGTACCTAAGGCCGACTTTTGGGCTTCGGTGAGGCCATCATAAATCGTCTTGCCGGGGGGCAATTGGCCCTTGGAGGCCATTAGATTAGCAATGATCGGGGCCTCGGCCTCCATATTGGCGATCTCAAGACGCAAGGTGTCCGCGCTTTCGAAGGCGGTTTTCACTTTGCCATGGTTCCAATCGATGCCAGGGGCCATCAAGTGAAAGGTACCAAACAGATAGATGGTGGTGTCGCTATCTTTCACCACCCACATGGCCGGGGTGGCCTTTTGGGTGGCAGTCGCTGCCGTCGCAGCTGGTGCCGGTTGAGCCATCACGGATGGCGCTTGGAACAAGGCAAAACTGAAAGCTGACAGAGCTGCTAATAGAGTCTTTTTCATCATCATAATCCTCATCTGAGTTATGGTTGGGTTGGGAGGTTAAAACAACGTCTTGAGGGGCTGGCTCAGGCCCGATTTCTTTTGAGCCAAAGGTGCGTCCAAATGGCGAAGTAAGATACAAGAAGGACCAGAATGGACACGGCCATACCAGCCGCGAAGGCATGGGTTTTGCTGCCGAGCAGGATCTCTAAGCTCGGCAACTCAAACTTGGGGTGGCCGATGAGAGCGGCAATTGGCACAAAGCAGATTGCGAGCGAGAACACGGCGCTCCAATAAAATGCCGCTTCATGCGTGTGACGGGCCAACTCATCTAGGAGTTTAGTGTAGTAAATGGTCGCACCAACTCCGATGATCATGGCGAGGCTTATTAGTCCGACGAATAGGCCACTGGGTCCGGTTGCCGCATTGACAGGCACCAAGAAGCCAATCGCGCCCCCAGCCAAGAGCGAGCCGACGATATAGACATTGATCTTGGCCTGTCGCGACCATTTCGCTTTTTTGGGCAAGGAGGAGGTATCGTTCATGGGGTATCCTCAAAGATGGCCTCAATCGGCAACGCAAATAGACGCGCAATCTTGAAGGCTAAGGGCAGGGAGGGATCGTATTTCCCTGTTTCCAAGGCGTTGATGGTTTGGCGGGAGACGTCGAGTGCGTCCGCGAGATCAGATTGCGACCAATCCCGCTCGGCGCGGAGAACTTTGAGACGATTTTTCATGCGTCCTCTGGCTCCTCCACTTCGAGCATCGTGGGGTCACGCTTGCCTGCCACCCAGCCGTAGGCGATCAGATAGATGATTTGGTAGAGGACAAGGCCCGAGTAGAGCGAAACGGCGGGCATCAGGCCTGTTGCCACGGCGGAACCTACGACGAGGAGTATGGTCACCATGATGTAGGATGCTAGCGCCCCAGCCTCCAGCCAAATTGCGCGAAAGAATTCATCCAAAAGGAACCAAAGTCTGTGGCCGGTCCAAACCATGGCAACACCACTTGCGAGGCTAATCAAGAACAGGGGCCAAGACATGCTCGAAGGTCCCTTAGGATGAAATTCGTAGAAAGTCAGGATGCCAAGTAGTGCTGCGTAAGCAACGTAAAACGCCACAAGATAAGGGTAAGCTTTGCGAGCAGAGGGACTAGTGCCGAGGCCACCAGTCAAGGCACGATTGTTGGCGACACGCTTGTTGACGATAGCGAGCGCAAAGATGATGGCGGACGCAATATAGGCACCGAGCAAGAGGAAGCCCAACAAGGCGCTCATGTAAGGAACAAAATCTCGTTCGAAAACAAACCGTGCGACATCCTCAACCTCGGTTCCCTTAGTGTGAGTGGCAATCAGATAACCGGAAATCCCGCCCAAAACCGCCCAAATCGCGGTACTGACCACGAATTTCATCCAAGGGTTTCCCGGTCGCTTTTGATTGATAACCTCCGACATATGTCAGGCTTCCTTGCTATTATGACAAGGACACTTGTCACACATCGGCAAGGTAATGTCAAGCACCCTTGTCAAAAAGACAGGACTGCTTGTCAGTTCCTTGAATCTAGGGACTTAATCGAGGACGCGCTTGAGGGCATCGGCCCAGCCGCTGAGACGGGTTTGGCGGACTGGATCGGCCATTGCGGGGCTAAAGCGCTCAACCTGGCCCCGCATGATTGCTGCCTCTTCCAGCGAGCCATAAAGCCCACATCCAACGCCTGCGAGCATGGCAGCCCCCAGAGCCGTGGTCTCAATGAAGTGCGGACGCTCGACATCAATAGCCAGAATATCGGCGAGATCCTGCGCCATCCAGTCGTTCGCAACCATGCCGCCATCAATTCGGACTTCGGCCCAATCGGCCCCATCGGCCGCAAAAGCGGTCTTAAGGTCAAAGGTCTGGTGCGCCATGGCCTCTAGGGCCGCACGCACCACATGGGCCTTCTTGGCCGAGAAGCTGAGGCCATGGATCGCGCCGCGGGCATGGGGCTGCCAATGGGGTGCGCCAAGGCCCGATAGGGCAGGTACGAGATAGACCCCGCCATTGTCTGGCACAGCGCGGGCAAGACCTTCGGAGTCTGAGGCCCGTTCGATCAAGCCCAAATCATCGCGCAGCCATTGCATCAGGCTTCCGGCCACAAAGACCGATCCTTCCAAAGCATAATGGCGCACGCCGTCTAATTGCCACGCGATGGTCGCCAGCAAACGGTTCTTGGATTGCGGCAGCGTCCGGCCGGTCTGGGTCAGGACAAAGGCCCCAGTGCCAAAGGTCGCTTTGGTCTGGCCGGGCTCTAAGCAGGCTTGGCCAATCGTCGCGGCTTGTTGGTCGCCTGCCATGCCGGAAATGGCAATGGAGCTGCCGAACAGCTCGGGCAGCGTTTGGCCTAACGGCCCGGCGCAATCAACGATCTGGGGCAGAATAGCGCGCGGCACGCCGAAAAGGTCACACAGGCCATCGTCCCAGCCCGCACTGCCAATCGCCATTAGCGCCGTGCGCGAGGCATTGGTCGCGTCTGAAATGTGGGCACCACCGGTCAGGCGATAGACGAGATAACTCTCAATCGTACCGACTGCGAGCTTGTTCCCGGCCGCCTTGAGTTGAGGCCAATTGCTCAAAGCCCAGCCGATCTTGGAGCCGGAGAAATAGGGGTCGAGCAAGAGGCCTGTCTTGGCTTGCACGATGGCTTCTTGGCCTTGGTCTTTCAGAGCCTGACACATATCCGCCGTCCGACGGTCTTGCCAGACAATGGCCGGGGCCAAGGGCTTGCCGGTCGTCTTGTCCCAGAACACGATGGTCTCGCGTTGATTGGTGATGCCAATGCCGGCAATAGCCGAAGCCCCACCGGCCTTCGCTACCATCTCCTGCGCACAGGCCAAGGTGAGGGTCCAAATCTCCTCGGCGTCGTGTTCGACCAAACCGGGTGCCGGATAATGCTGGGTCAAAGGCCGCTGCGCACTGCCGAGGCAGGTGCCATCGGCTTCAAACAGCATCACGCGGGTTGAGGTTGTGCCTTCATCTATAACAAGGATCTTACCGCTCATGGTTCCAACGCCCTCATCGCGCGCCCCTTAGCATTGAAAATGAACACGGCTTTCTTGCCAAATACCCAGCGATTGACGCTCAAGGCTGTGATGACTGAGGTGATCAAAACGATCAGCATCACGTCGATATAGTGGAGCCAATAAAGGCCGATGTGTTGATAGAAGGTCTCGCCCGGATACAAAGTGTCTGGCTTGTAGAGCACGAAATTGTGGAAGCCATAGAGCAAGAAGCCAAACACGAGGCCTGCAATCGCTGCCCGCGCGTCGACATTGCGGAACAAGAGGCCCGCAATAAAGGCCGACAGAATGGGCATGGAGAAGAGGCCGTTCAACTCCTGCAAGAGGTTGATGATGCTCTTGGCATTCTGAAACACGGGTATCAGCGCAATGGAGGTCACCGTCAAAACTGCAGAAGCAATCGCTGCCAAGCGCCAGTGGTTCTTCACCGCACCGATGAACTTCTCATGGAAGTCGATGGAATAAAGGGCGACACTGGAATTGAGGATGGCGCTGGTGTGAGCGATGACGGCAGCTGCCATCATGGCCGCAAAGGCCCCCGACATCCAAGACGGCAATACGTGGGCAACGAGCTTACCATAGGCTGCATCTCCCACACTGCCGAAAAGCTTGTAAGCGACAACCCCCGGGATCACCACGATTGCGGGGATGATCAGGATCCGCACGACAGCTGCTGCCAGAACCCCTTTTTGCGCTTCTTGCACGGTGGGGGCCGTCATCGCCTTTTGAGTTATATTTTGGTTGGTCGACCAATAGAAGATTTGGATGAACAACATGCCGGTAAACAGCGTGTGGAATGGAATAGGTGAGGTGAAAGAGCCGATCATGGAGATGCGCTCTTCGGGAACGCCCGATACCAGATCAAAATCAACCGCGGCCATTGCCAAGATCACGACCAGAAACGCAATCGCCAAAACACCAATGCCGGAATAGGTATCCATCACCGCCACCGCCCGCAGGCCACCGGTGATGGTATAGAGAGCAGCGATAATGGCCATAGGTGCCGCAAACCATAGAAGCGACCACTCGACACCAAACATGGTTTGCAGGAATAAGCTGCCGCTATAAAGCGCCGCGGGCAAATAGATCAGCACATTGCCAATCAGAAACAGCGCAGAAATAACGGTGCGGATGCTGCCGCCCTTATAACGCTTCTCCAACAGCTCCGTCACGGTGGTACAATTGTTCCGATAGTAGATCGGCACAAAGACAAATGCCAAAATGAGGAGACCAAAGAAGCCGCAAATCTCCCACCACGCCAAGAGCAGCATCTGATTGCCATTCATGCCGACCAATTGCTCGGTAGAGAGGTTGGTAAGGGTGATGGCACCGGCCACAAAAAGCCAGGAAAGGCCGCCCCCTGCGAGAAAGACTTCTCGGGTGGTTCCGCCGTCCTTCTGCCGATCCTTATGGCCAGCCCCTGCCCCATGCACTTTCCAATAAGTCAGGATGGCGATGAGGGCGGTTAGCCCAAAGAAAATGCCGATTTGTAACGCCGACGCGCCGCCTTGAAACATGGCATTTCCCCCTTGCCTTTTCTTTAGCCGCTGACACTAGTAAGCCCTTCCGCCTGAGGCAAGCTTTGGAAATGGAAAATAGAAGCGGCTTTCCGTAAACGACTTGCAACACATGGTTTAGGAACAACAGCACTATGGATAATCTGATCCTGCACGGCGGTGGGGCGAGTTTGGTTGTGGCGGTAAAGCTCGGGGCTCCACCTGCAATCCTGCATTGGGGCCCAAGATTACCTGATGATGTTGACCCGACGGTCCTCAGCGCGCTTGCTAGCCATCAGGGCGGGCCGGGTAGTTCTGATGTGTTTGTAGATGCATCCTTGGCGATGGAGGCGGGCCTTGGTCTGCTTGGACCTTCGGGTGTTGTTGTCCATCGCACAGGGCAAGATTGGGGTAGCCGCTTTGTCGTGGCAGACGCCACGCTTGAAGGCGACCGCATTCAGATTTTCTGCCGCGATGACCACACCAAAATCGGCCTGACCTATGACTTGCGTCTCGAGGCCGTGACCGGTGTTTTGACCGTCAATTCTTCCCTGACAAATTTGGGTGAAGCCCGGCTTGAAGTCACCGAGTTTGCCACGGCTGTGCTGCCCATTGCCAATCACATGACCGATCTGATCGGCTTTACGGGTCGCTGGGCCTTGGAATTTCAGCGCGAACGCATCAAGCGCTTTGCGGGCACCTATCTGCGCGAAAGCCGCCGGGGTCGCACTTCGCATGACGGACTTCCCGCCATCATCTTATGCGGCGCTTCCACCGATGAGGCACAAGGGGAGGCATACGGCCTGCATCTGGGCTGGAGCGGCAATCATCGCATGCGGGTGGACAGTCTCCACGATGGTCGGGTGTTTGCGGGGCTTGGGGCCTTGCTCGGGCCCGGTGAAATTCGCTTAGAGCAGGGGCAGACGTTTCACGCGCCGACTATTTCTGCTGCCTATAGCCGCGAGGGCCTGTCGGACCTCAGCCAGCGTTTCCACGCCCATGTCCGCAGCCAAATCTTGCGACCCGAGACCCGCGCCAAGGTGCGCCCCGTCCATTATAATACGTGGGAAGCGGTGTTTTTTGACCATGATCTCGACCGCCTCAAGGCCATTGCCGATCGCGCAGCGGCCGTTGGGGTCGAGCGGTTTGTCCTCGATGATGGCTGGTTTGGCTCGCGTCGCGACGATACTTCAGGTTTGGGCGATTGGTATGTCTCGGCAGAGGTCTATCCCGAAGGCCTAAAGCCGCTGATTGATTATGTTACGGGCCTGGGCATGGAGATGGGCATTTGGTTTGAGCCTGAAATGGTCAATCCAGAGTCTGACCTCTATCGTGCTCATCCCGACTGGGTGCTGGGCTTAGCCCATGTCGAGCAAGTGCCGTTCCGAAATCAGCTTGTGCTAGATATCTCCCGGCCCGAGGTCTCCGACTATCTGTTTGAGCGGATCGATGCAGTCCTGCGGGACCATGAGATCGGTTATGTCAAATGGGACATGAACCGCGACATCAGCCATCCAGGTGATCATCGCGGCTATCAGCGTTCGCACGCCCAGGTTCAGGCGCTCTATGCTCTGCTGGAGAGACTGCGCGTCGCCCACCCTCACGTAGAGTTTGAATCCTGTGCGTCGGGTGGCGCGCGCGCCGATTATGGGGTGTTGAGCTATACCGACCGGATTTGGACGTCGGACAGCAATGATGCGCTGGATCGCCAAGATATTCAGCGCGGGGCCAGCTTCTTCTTTCCACTGGAAGTTCTAGGTGCCCATGTCGGGCCGCGCCGCTGCCATATCACCGGCCGCACCTTGTCGATGGCGATGCGGGCAGGGACCGCGATGATTGGCCATATGGGACTTGAGCTCAATCTGCTGGAAGAGTCGGAAGCAGAGCTTACGACCCTAAAAGAAGCGATTGCCTGCCATAAGGCGCATCGAGACCTGCTGCATACGGGCAATCTCGTGCGTCTAGATACATCTAGTGAGCTGATGGGCATGGGCGTAATCGCCCAAGATCAGGCTGAAGCACTCTATTCCATCGCAATTATGCGGAGTCAGGTTCAGCGTCTCTTGCCGCGCGTCTTGTTCCACGGCCTCGACCCAGGCAGGAACTATCGCGTGAAACTGGTTTGGCCAAGTAAATTCCGATCATGGTCGGCGGGCTCGGGTGTGGAAGCGTTGGATCTGACCGGCGAAGGTCAAGTACTGCCAGGTCGGCTGTTACAAGAGGTCGGCCTAGGCCTGCCGTTGACGGCCCCCGAGCAAGTATTGATCTTCCATCTGCGTGCGCACACGCCAGATTGATCGCTTAACGGTATCTGGCCCTTTCCCCTGCGGGCCTGTCAGGCTATGTCGACCCCATGACTCCCCGTGAAAACATCCGTAATTTCTCCATCGTTGCCCATATTGACCATGGCAAGTCCACTTTGTCCGACCGCTTGATTCAATTGACTGGCGGTCTCACCCAGCGTGAGATGAAGGAACAAGTGCTCGACAGCATGGATATTGAGCGGGAGCGCGGCATCACAATCAAGGCGCAAACCGTGCGCCTTGAGTTCCAGCGCGAGGGTCAAGACTATATCCTGAATTTGATCGACACCCCGGGGCATGTCGACTTTGCTTATGAAGTCTCGCGCTCTTTGGCGGCGTGCGAAGGCGCGCTCTTGGTGGTGGACGCCAGCCAAGGCGTGGAAGCCCAGACCTTGGCCAATGTCTATCAAGCGATTGATGCCGATCTTGAGATTGTGCCGGTCCTCAACAAGATCGATCTGCCCGCAGCAGAGCCTGATCGCGTTAAAGCGCAGATCGAAGAAGTGATTGGTATCGATGCCTCCCAATCAGTCATGATCTCGGCCAAAACGGGCCTTGGTATTGAGGATGTTCTGGAAGCTATTATCACCCGTCTGCCACCACCCAAGACAGGCGACCGCGATGCGCCGTTGAAGGCGCTTTTGATGGACGCCTATTACGACCAGTATTTGGGCGTTGTGGTTCTGGTTCGCATCATTGATGGCGTCATGAAAAAGGGCATGAAGGTCCGCATGATGGCGACCGGGGCCAATTACAGCCTTGATCGCGTCGGGGTGTTTAAGCCCAAGATTACCGAAGTAGACGAATTGGGACCCGGCGAAATCGGCTTCCTGACCGCTTCGATCAAGGAAGTGGCTGACGCCGCTGTTGGGGACACGATCACAGAGGAGCGTCGTCAGACGACCAGCATGCTGCCGGGCTTTAAGCCCGCCCAGCCGGTGGTGTTCTGCGGCCTGTTCCCCGTTGACGCGGCCGACTTTGAAGACCTGCGTGCCGCCATGGGCCGCCTCCGCCTGAATGACGCCAGCTTCTCCTACGAAATGGAAACCAGCGCGGCTCTGGGCTTCGGCTTTCGCTGTGGCTTCTTAGGTCTCTTGCATTTGGAGATCATTCAAGAGCGCCTAAGCCGTGAGTTCAATCTCGACCTGATCGCAACCGCCCCTTCGGTTGTCTATGAAATTAAGATGAAGAATGGCGACACGCTTCATTTGCATAATCCTGCCGACATGCCTGATGTGATGGCGATTGAGGCGATTGAGGAGCCTTGGATTAAGGCGACCATCCTCACACCGGACGAATATCTGGGTGGCATTATGAAGCTGTGTCAGGATCGCCGTGGTAACCAACGCGAGCTAACCTATGTCGGCACGCGCGCCATGTTGGTCTATGAACTGCCGTTGAATGAAGTCGTCTTTGACTTCTATGACCGCTTGAAGAGCATCTCAAAAGGCTATGCCTCGTTCGACTATACGATTGAGGATTATAAGCCCGGCAATCTCGTCAAAATGTCCATTCTCGTGAATGAAGAGCCCGTTGATGCCCTGTCGATGCTGGTGCACGCAGGCCGCGCTGAAATGCGTGGGCGTTCCATGTGCGAGAAGCTCAAAGACCTGATCCCGCAACATTTGTTCAAGATCCCCATCCAAGCCGCCATTGGTGGCCGCGTGGTTGCGCGGGAAACCATCTCGGCCATGCGCAAGGATGTGACGGCGAAATGCTATGGCGGCGACGCCAGCCGGAAGCGTAAGCTGTTGGATAAGCAGAAGGCCGGTAAGAAGCGCATGCGCCAATTCGGCAGCGTCGATATCCCACAAGAGGCCTTCATCGCCGCCTTGAAGATGGATGCCGACTAGATTCAGACCTGCTTTCTAAGAACACCGCTCGCAAAAACTGGGATCAGATAAAGCAATAAGAAGCCAGTATTGGAAAGGGCGTTTCCCGGCGTGTTCAGAGCTATAGAAATACTGCTGTCGACACCCCACCAAACCAAAATTGCCCCTGTCATGGGTCGCCAGAGCGATAGATTCGGCTGCTTCAGCGCCGTTTGGACAAGTGTCAGCAGGGTAAGCGCCCATCCCATCATCACGGCGCCCAGAATGGCTGCGGTGAGGCGCAAGCTTTCATGCCACCCGCTCTGCCCATCCAAGGGCCAATAAATCACATCATAGAAAAGGCGGACTGCCGCATCGGTCTGAGGCCAAGCGCTACCGGCAAAGATGACACCTAGACCCAGAACCAAATAGCACCAGGCCGTCAACCACTGCCGCCAGATTGCTGACATCATCTGTCCCTCACCCTCAAACCTATGGCACTCTAACAGACTGGTGAGGCCGATAACAATTACGTGCTAGGTCATGTTGTCTGCTTGAGACGGTGGCAATCGTGCACCAATCCAGCGATGATGTGCGGGTGAGTAACGGGTTTGGTCGGTGGCATTTCGCTAGGCGGTTATCGCTTGACCTTTGGCCTGATTGTGAGGGACGGAAAGATGCGCGTGCTGGTCACTGGGGCTGCCGGCTTTATCGGCTTTCACACCGCTGCCGCACTGGTGCGGCGCGGCGATGACGTCGTGGGCCTTGATGTCGTCAATGATTATTATGACCCTGCCCTAAAGGAAGCCCGCCTAGCGTTGCTAGAACGCGTAGCCACAGATGCCCCGGGTAGCTTCACCTTCATTCGCGCCGACTTGGCTGATGAGGCTGCCGTCGATGCTTGTTTTGCAGGCCATTCCTTTGACCGTGTGATCCATTTGGCTGCCCAAGCAGGAGTCCGTTACTCGCTGGAGAACCCACGCGCTTATGTTGCGTCAAACATTGTTGGCTTCACCAATGTTCTGGAGGCCTGTCGGGCCAACAAGGTAGCGCATCTGACCTATGCCAGCACGTCGAGTGTCTATGGCGGTAATACGCATATGCCCTTTGTTGAAACCAGTGGGGCAGACCACCCGTTACAATTTTACGCGGCAACCAAGCGCGCCAATGAATTGATGGCCCACTCTTACAGCCACTTGTTCGGCTTGCCGACCACAGGCCTGCGCTTCTTCACGGTTTATGGGCCCTGGGGCCGACCGGATATGTCACCTTATTTGTTCACGAAGGCGATCTTCGAAGGAGAGCCGATTCAAGTCTTCAATTTTGGCCATCACAGCCGCGACTTCACCTATGTTGATGATATTGTTGAAGGTGTTGTCCGCATCAGTGACCAGATTGCTGCACCAAATCCGAATTGGGAAAGCGATGCGCCAGACCCATCGACATCGTCAGCGCCCTACCGCATCTATAACATCGGCAATAGCAGTCCTGTTCTGTTAGCAGACTATATCGCCGCGATCGAAAATGCTGTGGGCAAGAAGGCGATCCTGAAGATGCTGCCGCTTCAGCCCGGTGACGTACCAGATACTTCCGCAGATGTTACTGCACTGGTCGCCGCAATCGGCTATAAGCCATCAACACCCATCCAAGTCGGCGTAAATGCTTTCGTGGATTGGTACCGTAAATATCATGGGCTTTAAGCCCCAGTTTTCATCATGAAACCATAGGCCGCAAATGGACGCGCAATTTTCGACCATGACCCGCATAAAGGATTTCGTCGGGCCGCAAGGCTGGACAGAGGACCCTGACCTGATCGCCCCTCATTTGATTGAGTGGCGTGACCGATGGAGTGGGTCTGCGCCGATTCTGCTGATGCCGGCCTCAACATCTGAAGCGCAAATGATTATCAGCCAATGCAATGAAGCGGGTTTGGCCGTGACGACGCAGGGCGGCAATACAGGGCTCGTGGGCGCTCAAATTCCCAAGGGTGAAGTGCTGATTTCCACCAAGCGCCTCAATGCTATTCGCTCCGTCGATCCGGTCGATGATGCCATCGTCGCTGAGGCCGGTGTAATTTTAACCCAAGTCCAAGAAGCCGCGCGTCAAATCGGCAAGCGCTTCCCGTTGAGCTTGGCTTCAGAAGGCTCCGCCACCATCGGCGGTCTGATCTCGACCAATGCCGGTGGCGTCCATGTGCGCCGTCACGGCATGATGCGGGCCCAGATTTTAGGGCTTGAGGCGGTGCTGCCGAACGGGTCACTCTACGAAGGCCTGTCGGCCTTGCGCAAAGACAATACGGGCTATGACCTCAAGCAGTTATTCATCGGGGCCGAGGGAACTTTGGGTCTGGTTACCGCTGCAACCCTGAAGCTGGTTGCCCAACCCCGCCACACGACCGTGGCTTTGTTGGCGTTGGAAACGCCTGAGCAAGCTGTCGAATTATTGCACCGCCTTGAAGCCGAGACCGCAGCGGTGGCTGCGTTTGAAGTGATGAACCATCTGGGCGTCGCGCTCGCGCTCAAAAACATCGCCAATGTGCGTGTCCCCTTCGCCGAGGTACCGCCTTGGCTGGCTTTGGTGGAGTTTGAGGGGGCCAATGCCGATTTGGTTGAGAAGGTGGAAGAGGCGCTCGCTTCAGCCCTTGAAGCTGGGCTCGCCCTTGACGCTGTCGTTGCCCAGAATGAGGCGCAGGCAAAGTCCTTTTGGTATTTGCGAGAGGAAATGAGTGCGTGCCAAAAACCGGAAGGCGTAGCCGCGAAGCATGATGTTTCGGTCCCTGTCTCCAAGATTCCGGCTTTTCTGACCCTCGCTGATGCGGCGGCAGAAAAAGTAGCGCCCGGTGCGCGGATTGTGGCTTTTGGCCACTGTAGCGATGGTAATATCCATTATGATGTGATCCAGCCGAGCACGATGTCATCAGAAGCCTATAAGGCGTTGGTGCCGCAGATGAATGAGGCGATCCATGATGTCGCGATGTCGTTCAACGGCTCGATCTCAGCCGAACATGGCATTGGCATCAGCCGTCGCGATGAGTTTTTACGGCGAGAGCCAGAAGCTCATTTGACCCTCATGCGTGCCATTAAGGCCAGCTTTGACCCCAAAAATATCATGAACCCACGTGTGCTGCTCTAAAGTAACTGGCGGGCCATCCAGTCAGCAAAGCGCGCTTGGGCGTCTGCGGTTTGAGCCGGGTTGAACCGAAACGTTGGATTGACAGAGGTTTCTTCGTCAAAGGAATGGGTGGCACCGGGATAGATGTGTGTCTCGACCGGCGCACCGGCACCGCGAATTTTATTGGCGGCTTTGAGGGGATACCGCGTGCCAGACAAGGTGTCGTCCTCGCCCAGCATGAGAAACGCCGGAATGGGCTTTTGCCAACCCCGGCGCAGCGTTTGAGCCCCAAGGCCACACCAGGGATAGACCAAAAATGCCGCAGCTAGCCCTTGAAGCGGATCAGCGGGAAAGCCCTCTAAGTCCGCAAATTCTGCCACTTCAGTCCCAAGCGCGAGGGCATCCATCACAGTCCAGCCGCCATGGCTCCACCCCGCTGCGGCGAGACGATCTGCCTGCACCCAGTCTTGGTTGCGCGCCCAATGCATCAGCGAAATCAAATCGCCTGCACGCTCTCGACCCCACAAACGCATGCCTGAGCAAACAAGCATGCGTGCTTCTATCAGACTGATGCCGCGAGGGCGGTAGGAATCCACCACGACACTGGCAATGCCCTTGGCCGCCGCAGCTTTGGCATAGGCCGGTTGTGGACCATCGGGATCGCCACACCCGTGAAACAAAAAAACGGTCGGAAACGGGCCTTGCCCCTCTGGCCTAACAATCTGGCAGAAAGGAAGCAGGCGTTGAGCGCGAGCGTCTAATGTTTCGCGGGGAAACTTTTTCATCATCCCCGCCTTTAGTGTCGGAAGTGGCGCATGCCCGTGAACACCATGGTGATGCCGGCCTCGTCTGCAGCTGCAATCACTTCATCATCGCGGATCGAGCCGCCGGGTTGGATCACCGCCGTCGCGCCAGCCTCGACAGCTTGTAACAAACCATCTGCAAACGGGAAGAAAGCATCCGAAGCGCAAGCAGACCCGATGGTGGCCGCTTGGCTCCAACCAGCAGTCTCCGCTGCTTCCACCGCGCGAACCGCAGCAATCCGCGCGGAATCACGCCGGTTCATTTGGCCAGCGCCAATGCCAGCGGTGACGCCATTCTTAGCATAGACGATCGCGTTAGATTTCACATGCTTGGCAACCCGGAAGGCAAACAGCATGTCGGTTAGCTCTTGCGCTGTTGGGGCACGCTTGGTCACCACTTTCAGGTCGGGTGGCATAATGCGCCCGGTATCGCGGTTCTGGACCAAGAAGCCGCCAGCCAAGGTCCGGAAGGTCAGGCCTGCTTGAGTAGGGTCTGGCAGGCCACCAGCCAGCAAAAGGCGGAGGTTTTTCTTCTTAGCAAAGATGGCTTGCGCATCTTCATCGGCATCAGGGGCTATCACGACTTCAGTAAAGATTTTGACGATCTCTTCAGCCGCTGCGCCATCCAATTTGCGATTACAGGCCACAATGCCACCAAAAGCTGAAACCGGGTCACAGGCCAAGGCGCGCAAGTAAGCGTCTGTCAGGGACGCTCCAATCGCGACCCCGCACGGGTTGGCGTGCTTGATGATGGCCACGGCTGCGGCTTCGCTCGCATCAAATTCACCGACCAATTCATAGGCGGCGTCTGTATCATTGAGATTATTGTAGGAGAGCTCTTTGCCTTGCAATTGACGCGCGGTGGACACACCGGGACGCTTCTCCGTGGTGGCGTAAAAGGCTGCAACTTGATGCGGGTTCTCGCCATAGCGCAGGCTTTGGACTTTTGGACCACCAAAGGCGCGCCAATCGGGAGAGGCTTCACCAACTTGACCGGCATACCAGCCCGAAATCGCCGCATCATAGGCCGCGGTACGGGCATAGGCTTTTGCTGCCAATTGCTTGCGTGTGATTTCCTCTGTGCCGCCATGGGCTTTCATATCGGCCAAGACCTTTTGTACATCGCCCAGATCGGTAGCCACAGCACACCAGTCGAAATTCTTAGCCCCCGCCCGGATCATCGCAGGCCCACCAATGTCGATATTCTCAACGCAGGTTTCAAAGTCTGCACCAGACGCCAAAGTTGCCTCAAATGGATACAGATTGACCCACAACAGATCGATGCCTTCAATCCCATGCTGGGCCATAGCGGCTTCGTGATCGGCAACATGGCGCAGGGCCAATAGGCCTCCATGGACCGCAGGATGCAAGGTCTTCACCCGGCCATCCATCATTTCGGGAAAGCCAGTCACATCCGCCACATCGATGACTGGCAAACCTGCCGCAGCCAAGGCCTTGCTGGTACCACCGGTGGAAACCAGAACCACCCCTTGATCGGCCAGCTGGCGCGCCGTTTCAATCAGCCCCGTTTTATCTGAAACCGAGATAAGGGCTCGGCGGACGGGACGGATCGTGGACATGGTTTTGGCTCCGGCGAGGGGTGAACGCAATTAAGAAGCGCCGCTTATAGGCTGCGAATCGGCCTGTGGCGACAGGGGGTGCACAGCCTTAGGCAACGGCCGGTTTGGGCACTTTCTTGGCGGGCTTTTTCGCTGCAGGTTTGGCCTTTTTTGGGGCGTCTGCCGGGTTTGGAGTCTTGGTTTTGAATTTACAAATCCCGGCGATACCACAACGCCAACAGGCGGGCTTTCGCGCATCACAAACATAGCGGCCATGTAGGATCAGCCAGTGATGCGCACCCTTCTTGTAGGTGTCAGGCGTCACGCGCTCCAGCACTGCTTCAACCTGATCTGGGTTTTTCCCGGGGGCCAAGCCCGTCCGGTTCGAGACGCGGAAGATGTGTGTATCGACGGCGATGGTCGGCTCACCAAAGGCCTCGTTCAGTACGACATTGGCAGTCTTGCGGCCAACACCTGGAAGCTCGGTCAGGGCATCGCGATTGCGGGGCACATCGCCGCCGTATTTCTCTAGCAAGAGCTCTGACAAAGCGATCACATTCTTTGCCTTGTTGCGCCACAGGCCAATGGTCTTGATGTAGTTCGCAACACCCTCTTCCCCTAAAGCCACCATTTTTTCGGGCGTATCGGCAACAGCAAACAAGCGCTTGGTTGCCTTATTCACCCCGACATCGGTCGCTTGAGCCGAAAGGGCGACTGCCACCACCAGCGTATAGGGGTCCGTATAGTCCAACTCGGTGCGAGGATCCGGGCGCTCTGCCGCCAATTGCGCGTAGAGGGCGGCAATTTCAGCGGCTTTTAGTTTTGATTTTGCGACTTTTGCTTTCGTGGCCATGCGCCCGCCTTAGACAATTGTGGACGAACTCGCTAGCCCCTTCGCGACGTCATAAACTTACTACATTGTTCAACTGTGCTTTCGGAAAGTTTGCGCTAGCTTAAGCGTCATGAGCACGTCGATCACCGCCCTTTCAGATGCCCCAGAATTTGATCAGCGTGATGCCATTTATATGGACGCCGTGCTGCGCCCCAACCGATCGCTCTCGGTACATGGTTTTCGCATTGTGATGCTGTCCTTGGCGGCTATGAGCTTCTTTGCAGGGCTAGCTTTTCTTGCGATTGGCGCTTGGCCTGTCATTGGCTTTTTCGGCTTGGATATCATCTTGGTCTATCTGGCATTTAAGGTGAACTTCAAATCAGGCGCCCGCGAATGCGAGACGGTGAAGGTAAGTGCCGCGCAAGTGGCAATCTCTAAGACCTGTCATCGCGGCAAAGTAGGATGGTGGCGCGTCAGTCCTAGTTTTGCACGCGTCATTGTAGACGAACTCAACGAGTATGAAACACAAGTGACCCTATCTGCCGGCGGGGCTAGTCTGCCCTTAGCAACCTGCCTGTCACCGCCAGAACGCGTCGCATTTGCCGCCGCCCTCAAAGCTGCGCTAGAACAAGCGCGCGACGAGCGCTACCCAACAGAAGTGACTGTTTGAAAGGTCCCAAGATGGAATATCTGCACACCATGATCCGCGTCGGCAATTTAGATGCCGCCTTGGACTTCTTTTGCGGTGGCTTGGGTCTGGTTGAGCTTCGCCGGACCGAAAATGAGAAGGGGCGCTTTACCTTGGTGTTTTTGGCGGCCCCCGTCGATGCAGACCGTTTCAAGGCGCAAGGCGAGGCCCCACAGAGCGGCCTACCTGGCGGCTTGCCGATGGTGGAATTGACCTACAATTGGGACGAGCATGCTTATGATGGCGGCCGCAATTTTGGCCATTTGGCTTACCGGGTCGACGATATCTATGGCTTATGCGCGCATTTGGCAGCGCGTGGCGTGATCATCAACCGTCCGCCGCGAGATGGTCATATGGCGTTTGTTCGTTCACCAGACGGCATTTCAGTTGAACTCTTGCAACGTGGTGCCGCTTTAGCGCCACAGGAGCCTTGGGCCAGCGCCGCCAATATTGGCACTTGGTAAGAGGCTTGATCTAAACGCTGCAAACGACAGACAAAAAGATGATTGGGGAGGCAGAAGCGATGCATAAACGATTTTTGGCTTTGATAGGGGTGGCTCTAGCTGGCATGATGGCTGTGGCTTGCAGCCCCGATTTGCCCCGTGCGGTCGCTGAGGCCCGCTATACCTCACCAACGTCACAGTTCATCAATATCAGCGATGGCGTCCGCCTACACGTGCGGGATGAGGGCAAGCGTGATGCACCCGTGCTGATCCTCGCTCATGGCTCAAATGCCTCCCTCCATACGTGGGAGCCTTGGGTGGGACAACTCAAAGACAATTGGCGGGTCATCAGTTTTGACTTTCCTGCCCATGGCCTGACCGGCCCGTCTAAGAGTGGGATTTATTCGGGCACGACCTATGTGCAGGTCGTGGACGATTTGGCCCAGCATTTCAAAGTCGATCGCTTTGTCTTGGGCGGTAATTCCATGGGCGGGGCTGTAGCTTGGCGCTATGCATTGGCCCACCCTGAAAAAGTCGCAGGCCTCATTCTGGTGGATGCGGCCGGCTATCCCCGCGATACAGGCAAGCCTCCTCTGATCTTTCGTTTGGCACGTGCACCAATTCTTGGTGATGTGTTCTCCCGTATCAGTACCAAAGGCATGATCGAGTCCAACCTTAAGCAAGTCATGGTGGATGATGCCTTGGTGACGCCAGAAATGGTGCAGCGCTATCATGACCTTTTGATGCGTGAAGGTAATCGCCAAGCAACTTTAGCCCGCATGCGGGCGGGCCCTGACGTACCCACAGCCTATCAGCAAATCCCCACCATCACTGCCCCAACCTTGGTGATTTGGGGTGAAGCCGATCCCTGGATCCCGTTCGCAGACGCCAAGCGTTTTACCCAAGAGATTAAGGGGTCTAGGCTAGTCGCCTACCCAAATATTGGTCACTTGCCCCAAGAAGAGGTTGCGCTCGCCACGGCGAAGGAAGTCGACGCCTTCCTCCAGCAAGTCTATCCAAAGCCTGCGCCCTAATTCCGCTTGCTTGGGAATAAGGGTGCAACGTGCTGTCACCAAGAGTGACAGTATTGGGGGTGGCGCGTCTGGCCTAAGGTTTCTATCAACACTGCACTTGATATAAGTCTCGCAAGACTTGAAAGGCGCTTATAGATGTGCGGCATTATTGGAATCTTGGGCAAAGAGGCGGTCACTTCCCGCCTCATTGAGTCGCTGAAGCGGCTTGAATATCGCGGTTATGATTCTGCCGGGATCGCAACTTTGGTCGATGGCAAGATTGACCGTCGTCGCGCCCAAGGCAAGATCAAGAATTTAGAAGAGGTGTTAGTAGCATCGCCTTTGCCCGGCCTTATTGGCATTGGCCATACGCGCTGGGCCACCCATGGTGCCCCATCGGAGCGTAACGCCCACCCCCATGCGACCAATCGCGTGGCAGTGGTCCATAACGGCATTATTGAGAACTTCCGCACCCTACGGGCAGAGCTTGAAGCCGAAGGCCGTGCCTTTGATTCTGAAACCGACACGGAAGTGATCACGCAATTGGTCTCGCGTGCGCTCGATTCGGGTGCCAGCCCAAAGGATGCGGTGATTGAGGCGCTAAAGCGGGTACGTGGTGCCTTTGCAATTGCTTGCCTATTTACCGGCGAAGAAGATTTGCTGGTCGGTGCCCGTCAAGGCAGCCCTTTGGTGGTCGGTGTTGGCGACGGAGAAATGTATTTGGGCTCAGACGGGATTGCTGTTGCCCCTTTCACCAACCGCGTCATCTATTTGGAAGAGGGCGACCTCGTTGTCCTAAGCCGGACCAGCCATGCCATTTATGATGTGGCGCGCAATCCGGTTGAACGCCCGATCAAGTCTGTAGCTGCGAGTGCTGCAGCCGTCGAAAAGGGCAATTATCGCCACTATATGCAAAAGGAAATCCACGAGGAGCCTGATGCCGCCGCCCGTACGATCGGCTATTATGTCGACCCCTTAGAAGAGCGCGTGACATTGCCGGACTTTGGCGTTGATTTCGCCCAGATTGACCAGTTGTGGATAATCGGCTGTGGCACCGCTTACTTGGCGGGCCGTGTTGGCGAATACTGGTTTGAGCAAGTGGCTGGCCTATCGTGCGAAACCGACATCGCCTCAGAGTTCCGCTATCGTGAGCCCGTAGCAGCTGGACGTGCTGCGGCCTTGTTTATCTCCCAGTCGGGTGAGACCGCCGATACTTTAGAGGCTTTGCGTCTGTGTAAGCGCCATGGCTGGAAGACAATTGCAGTCGTCAACGTGCCAGAAAGCTCAATCGCGCGCGAAGCGGATGCCGTGCTTCCGACCTTGGCCGGGCCTGAAATTGGTGTGGCCTCAACAAAGGCCTTTGTGGCGCAATTGTCGGCCCTTGCAGCGATCTCGGTTGCCGCAGCTTTGGCTCGTAAGAAGATTGACCGCGATGAAGAGCGCCGTCTGGCGCATTTGTTGATGGAAACCCCGCGCCTCATTCGCGAAGCTCTCAAGGTTGAATCAACCATTGCGGCAGCAGCAGAAGAAGCCAGTCACGCCCGGTCGATCCTCTATATTGGTCGCGGCATGGCTTATCCGATAGCGTTGGAAGCTGCCCTTAAACTCAAAGAGATCAGCTATATTCATGCTGAAGGCTATGCGTCAGGTGAGTTGAAGCATGGTCCGATTGCCTTGATCGACGAAGTTACCCCGGTCTTTGCTATCGCTCCCCATGACCATTTGTTTGAGAAGACCATCTCTAACGTCCAAGAAATTGCGGCGCGTAAGGGTCGCGTGACCTTGTTCTCTGACGCTTTGGGCATTGAGGAATCCGGCGATGTTGCGCGGCACACGATTGAAGCACCAAAAGCCGATCCGTTTGTGGCCCCGATTGTCTATTCGCCTCTGATCCACTTACTGGCGTATCATGTCGCAGTGGCCAAAGGCACAGATGTGGACCAGCCTCGAAATCTTGCGAAGTCCGTTACGGTCGAGTGATCTGACGCAGCACAATCGCGCGCCTTAAGAGGCTTAAGGGCGACCAAGCAAATTGGCCTGCTAAGGCGATCAAGCTGACCTCGCGATTGGCTTGGATAGCCCTTCTGGCTCGCCAAGCGGTCCCCAGCCCCTTTAGGCCATCCGCCAATCCACGGCCATAGGCACCGCCTGCGCCGCGCCAAGCTGTGTGCGCCCATAATAAGAGTGTTGCCCCAAGATGGGGCAGCAGCAGCAACCAAAAAAGAGCACCCGGCATATTTCGGACGAAAGTCCAAAGCCGGTTGCGGGTGCCGTGATAGACAGCAAATTCGGACAATGGCCCGCTGGATGCAGAGCCCAGATGACGGACCTTTGCTTCAGCCAATTGTATGGTCATCCCGCCCGCCAAACGATGGCGAAAGCCTAAGTCGACATCTTCGCAATAGCAGAAGTAGCTTTCTTCAAACCCGCCCAATTGGGCAAATATGTCTGCACGCCAAAGGGCTGCGGCTGCGCACGGGCTAAAGGTCAGCCCATCGACTAAATCACCGGGCCACGGTTTGCGATAGCCGCCTCGGAAGGGAATGCCAAATGCATGATAGACATCGCCTGCCCCATCCAATTGCTGCGGATCCTCGTCTAGGATCTGGGTGGAGCCAAAGGCTGTCACATCCGGGTAGCGCTTGGTCGCAGCCATCAGCGCCTCGAGCCAGTTTGGTTCAGGAAAAGCGTCTGGGTTGAGGCAGATGACCCATTGGCCACGTGCGAGCTTGGCTGCTTGATTATTGGCCGCTGCAAAGCCGGCATTGTGCGCATTCGCGATAAATTGGGTCGCGCGCGCTTGTGTTGCCACATCGGGATTGGTGCCGTCTGGCGAGGCATTATCGATTAGTATCGTCTCAAAATCGTGAAACGACTGCGCGTCGAGACAATCAAACAAGCGCGGTAAGTGCGCTCGGCTTTTATAAGCAACAATCAGGATCGAGACGAGTGGCTCTGCCAAGATCAGCCAAGCGCCTCAACGGCTGCACAGACGGCTTCGCTGGTGATGCCGAAATGGGCGTAGAGCGCTTGATAAGGCCCGGATGCGCCGAAGCCCTTCATACCGATAAACGTGCCCGTCGGGCCGATCCAGCGGTCCCAACCATAGCGGACGGCTGCTTCTATTGCGATCTTCGGCAGATCGCCACCGAGGACTTCGTTCTGATAGGCGCCAGTCTGAGCTTCAAACAATTCAAGGCAAGGGGCCGAGACCACGCGGACGCCAATTCCGGCCTCGGCCAATTTGGCTTGAGCGTTCATCGCAATTTCAACTTCTGAACCCGTGGCGATCAAGACCGCCTTTTCCGGCAGGCTCGTTGGCGACAAGACATAGGCACCCTGCGCACTGCGATTGGTTGGCGACCCGTCTTTGCGCTGGAAGGCGAGCTTTTGGCGGGTCAAGGACAGGACCGATGGAGTCTTCGGGGCCAGTAGAGCTAATTCCCAACATTCGGCAACTTCGACGGGGTCACAAGGGCGGAATACGTTGACATTGGGGATTGCTCGAAGCGACGCCAAGGTTTCAACAGGCTGGTGGGTTGGCCCATCTTCGCCCAAGCCAATGCTGTCATGGGTCAAGACATGGATGGTCCGGACTTCCATCAAGGCGCCGAGGCGCAGGGCTGGGCGTAAATAGTCAGCAAACACGAGGAAGGTGCCGGAGTAGGGCACCACGCCACCATGCAGGGCCATGCCGTTCATGGCCGCCGCCATGCCATGTTCGCGCACGCCATAATGGACATAGCGCTCTTGATAGGCGTTAGCCCCAAAGCCCTTCATGCCGGCAACTTTGGTATTCACAGAACCGGTCAAATCCGCCGAACCGCCCATGAGCAGGCCAAAGGCTGGAACCAATCCTTCCAAGGCTGCGCCAGAGCTCTCGCGGGTCGCAAGCGAAGGGGCCTTGTCGGCCATCGTGGCACAATGGGCTTCGATGAGGGTGCGCAGGTGCGCTGGGTCGATCTTTGAGTTCAAAAGGTCTTGGATTGCGGTATGATCTGAGCGCTTCGCCAAACGTGCTTGCCAATCCGCATTGGCTTTCGCGCCACGACTGCCAGCGGCGCGCCAGTCAGCTACAATCTCGTCTGGCACAACGAATGGGGCGTGGGGCCAGTTCAGTGCTTTGCGTGTCGCTTCAATCTCGGCAGCGCCGAGTGGCGAACCGTGGGTTTTGGCGGTCCCGGCCAAATTAGGGGACCCGAAGCCAATTTGGGTACGGCAGGCAATCAGCACCGGCCGGTCAGAGGAAAGGGCGGCGGTCATGGCCGCTTCCAGCGCAATTGGATTATGGCCGTCAACCCGGCTCGTTTGCCAGCCAGCGGCCTCAAACCGCTGTAGCTGGTCGCCAGTTTCAGCAACCGACAATGCCCCGTCGATAGAAATCTCATTATCGTCCCACAAGACGATCAAGCGGTTCAGGCGGAGGTGACCTGCCAAGGAAATCGCCTCGTGGCTGATCCCCTCCATCAAGTCGCCGTCTGAAGCGATAACCCACGTGTGATGGTCGCACACATCTGCGCCCAAAGTTGCCCGCAAATGGGCTTCGGCCATTGCCATGCCGACGGCGGTTGAGATGCCTTGGCCTAGTGGACCGGTTGTCGTTTCAACCCCTGGCACGTGGCCATATTCAGGGTGACCGGCTGTGAGGGCACCCATCTGACGGAAGTTCTTCAACTGGTCCATGGTCATGGCTTCATAGCCAGTGAGATGTAGCAGAGCGTAAATCAGCATCGAGCCGTGGCCAGCCGACAAGACAAAGCGGTCGCGATCTTGCCAGTTCGGGGCCTTGGCGTCGAATTTCAGAAACTTGGTGAACAGGATTGTTGCGACATCTGCCATGCCCATGGGCATACCGGGGTGTCCGGAATTGGCCGCTTGAACGGCATCCATCGAAAGAAAGCGGATGGCGTTTGCAAGGTCTGTATGGCTGGTCATGGGAGCAGAAACTTTCGTCGGCTGATTGACGGACCGCATATAGGACTCGTTGCGGCCTAACAATGGTAAACGGCACCTTCTCCGCCATCGGACCTGTCCAAATAATCGCTGGACTCATTGCGGACTCATTGCGGTCAAATTCTACGCCCGATTTTGTCGTAGTGAGGGTGCATACCCAACTCACACACAGAGTGAGACTTGAACATGACCATCCTTCCTTACCCAAAGTCCCGTCGCCGCGCCCCTAAGCAAAAGATTGCACCAACAGCAGTGCCAATTGCCCCACCTTCAGGTGCTTTGCTCAACGCCATCCTGTCTTATGCAGACATTTCGGAGGATATTGGTGGTGGCCTGACGCTATTGCGGGTCAGCGCCAAGCGCATGGATGATGCGGTAATAACCCAAAGCCTTGGGCGCGAAGCTGCGCGCTTGGCGGATGTTTCCATCCTGTGGAATGATGATAAAAGCGAAATTCACACGGTCCTAGATGCCGCCATTCCGAGTGGGGTTGAGGACTTTTGGGCCGAACCTCAGTTTGAGCTGACAGATTTGGCCATGGCCTATCTCGATGAAATGCTCGACATGGAAGCGCGCGCCAAGGCAAGCTAGCCCTTTATTTGTGCAGCTTAGCGTCTCATAAACCCTTTATTCGCCATAATCTTGCCTTGCGAGGGGTAACATGCGGCCACAAACCGCCTTATAAGTGGGCTTATGACGACAATTGCTCTGGTCGATGACGACGAAAACATCCGCGCTTCCCTGGAAATTTTATTTCAGAGCGAAGGTTATGACGTGCGAACCTATCCCGATGGGGCCACGGCTCTGCCGGCATTGATATCGGACCCGCCTGACATTGCGATCCTTGATATCAAGATGCCGCGCATGGATGGTGTCGAATTATTGCGCCGCGTCCGGGAAAGCTCAGACGTCCCCGTCATCTTTCTGACGTCAAAGGATGATGAGATTGATGAGGTAATTGGCTTTTCGGTCGGTGCGGATGATTTCATTCGCAAACCCTTCTCAACGCGTTTGCTGTCGGAACGCGTGAAGGCAGTGCTTCGTCGTTCTCGCCCAACTGATGCAGGTGGAGATGACGGAAGTCCGGCTGAAGACGACAAGAAGGTCGTCACGCGCGGCTCCTTGACCATGGACCCCAATCGCCATGCTTCTTACTGGAAGGGCAAGCCAGTTCGCCTGACGGTGACTGAATTCCTCTTGCTGCAGGCGCTCGCCCAACGGCCAGGCTTTGTTAAAAGCCGCGATCAGTTGATGGACGCAGCCTATGATGACAGCGTCTATGTCGATGACCGTACCATTGACAGCCACGTGAAGCGCGTGCGCAAGAAATTCCGCGAAGTTGATGGTGAGTTTGATGCCATCGAGACGCTGTATGGGGTCGGCTATCGCTACAAAGAATCCTAAAAAGAAGCCTCAGGCACCCTTCGGAAAGACCCGGAGGCAACGCCGTCGTGGCGGCATTGCGGGCATTATTTTTATCGCCAACTTTGCCGGCATCGTTATCTTGGTGCTTGGCTCTCTTTTGTTCAATGAGTTGCGATCCGGCCTGACAAAGGCGCGTATGGATGCGCTGCGCGCGCAGGGCTCCACGATTGCCAGTGTCTTGGCTGAAGCCGCCATTCCAGCTGACGCAGTACCTGTTTTGGATGAGGGCCGCGCCCGCGCCATTCTGAGGCGCTTGTCACGTGAGCCAGGTGCACGCCTACGCCTATTCAGCCGCGACTTGCGCCCGATTGCTGACAGCACGATCCTTGATGATATTGTCAATGTCCGCGAATTGCCTCCGCTTGGGCCTGCGGCACCCGATATAGGGGAAGTGGCAGGCAAAGCGGTCTCCAATGTGCGGGTCTTTATCCAAGGTGCCAGTGACGATCCCAAAAAGGCCCTGATCCGGGAGGTCTCCACCGCCTTGCAAGGCAATATTGTCCAAAGCGAACGCTTTGATGAAGAGGGTCGTCGGGTTGTCTCTGTCACGGTTCCCATTCAGCGCATTCGCGCGGTTGTGGGAGTTTTGACGCTTGAAAGCGGCGATGTCAGTGAAATCGTTGAGGCAGAGCGGCGAGCGCTTTACCCGTTCATTTTCTCCGCCATTTTGGTGACGGCAATTTCCGCCAGTATGTTGGCTTGGTCGATCGCTGTCCCGTTGCGCCGGCTAGCGGCCGCTGCAGACAATGTGCGTAGCGGTCGGGCACAGGAATTAGATGCCGATGCGCTTCGAAAGCGGCCAGATGAGATCGGGGATTTGGCAGACGCACTGGCTGCGATGACCGCGACGCTGCAAGACCGGATCGATGCCAATGAGAGCTTTGCCGCTGACGTAGCCCATGAAATCAAGAACCCTTTGGCCGCGATCCGCAATGCTGCAGAACTCCTGCCCCGTGCGACGACGCCGAGTAGTAAGGCCAAGCTTGAATCAATTATCTTGAATGATGCCCGACGGGTCGACCGCTTAGTGACCGATATCGCCAATGCATCCCGCTTGGACGCAGAGCTTGCTCGCGCCAGCCAGCAGAAATTCTTTATGGCCGATATGATCGATGACATGGCTCAAGCCTATGGGTCGATTGGTCATGCGCGCGAAGTTGAAATTGTTGTACGCCACCCAGATGAGACCGACCGCTTGGCCGTGAGCGGCCGGGAAGAAGCAATCTCGCGCATTTTGACGAATTTACTCGATAATGCGCTATCGTTCTCGCCGACAGACGGCAAAGTTGTTTTGCTTGGTGCGCGCGACGGAAAGGTAATCCGAATCACGGTTGAAGATGAAGGCCCCGGTATTCCAGAAGAAGCCTTGCAGAGTATTTTCAACCGCTTCTACACCCATCGCCCAACCAGTGCCGGGGAAGAAGGCCAAGCCGCCTTTGGCAAACATTCGGGCCTTGGCTTGGCCATTGCCCGCCAGATTGCCGAAAGCCATGGCGGCGCAATTTGGGCTGAAAATCGTGAAGATCGAAGCGGGGCGCGCTTCGTCCTAGAGTTGCCCGCGGTCTAAGCCTCAGGGTGTCGCCAACGCCGGATGGGCTAGCAAATCGTGCGTCACCACAGGGTAAAGCGACGCCAGAAGCGTCAATGCGGCAAGGATGTTGAAAGTTCGGAGTTTGACGGGGTCTTGCAGGAATTGCCGCATTTGCATTCCCAAAAAGGCCCATACGGCAACTGTCGGCAGGTTAATCGCGCCAAACACCAAAGCCACGATCAAAAGACCCATCAGTGGATGATCTGCTGGCACATAAGCGGTGACAGACATGAGGGCCATAGTCCAAGCTTTGGGGTTTACCCATTGAAATAGGCACGCTTGTAAGAAGCTGAAGGGCTTTGCCGTCGAGGCACCATCCGCCTTAGGTGCTGCCGCTGTCGCAATCTTCCAAGCCAAATAGGTCAAATAGGCCACTGATCCGACTTTGAGGACCGTATAGGCAATCGGGAAGCGCACGAAGATTTGGGCCAAGCCTAAGCCGATCAGGACCGTCATCACGACAAAGCCAATCGAAACACCCAGCATATGGGGTAGGGTGCGGGCAAAGCCGAAATTGGTGCCTGACGCCATCAGCATCAGATTATTGGGCCCCGGTGTGATTGAGGAAACGAGGGCAAAGCCGCAAAGGCCGAGGAAAAGTTCTTGCGTCATCATGACGCAACTTTATGCGTGAAATGATCGCATGTTCTTGCAAATTCAGTAGTCACGGCTAAAGCTGCACATGTTATGACTATTCTGGATGAAACTGACCGAAGAATATTGCGCGTTCTTTCGCAGGACGGGCGTATCAGCAATGTCGACCTCGCGGGCAAGGTGGGCTTGTCGCCTTCAGCCTGCCTCCGGCGCGTGCAAGAATTAGAGCGACGGGACATTATCCAAGGCTATCGCGCGCAGCTAAATTCCGCCGCCCTCGGCATCGGCTTTTTGGCCTATGTAACGGTGGGTCTCTCCCGCCATACCAAGCAAGAGCAGACGGATTTTGAGGCTGCAATTAAACGCGCACCTCAAGTACGTGAATGCCACAACATCACGGGCACGGTGGAATATCTATTGCGGGTCGAGACAGCAGACCTGCCTGCCTACAAGCACTTTCACACCGAAGTCCTCGGTGCCCTGCCTCAGGTTGCCACCATCACCAGCTATATCGTGATGGGCTCGCCGAAGGATGAGCGGGGGTAGGGGGGGCTTTCTGCAAAGGCCACTGCATAAGGCATGCGTCATGTGCAATACTCTGTTGTGCAGAGTTAACTCTGTGATACAGAGTGCATCATGGATAAAGAACAAGCTTTTCAAGGATTGAACGACGTTGCAATCGCACGGCAGAAGACGTCCGAGCTTCGGAATTACCGTGGCATGGGGTCGATTGTCTCCGCCTGGGGAATTGTTTGGCTCTTTGGTTTTGGTGCCCAAGCGACCTTCCCATCCTTCGCGCCACTTGTTTGGGCTGTTGGCTGGCTAGGTGCATTAGCTTGGACTTTCACAAGACCGCCGAAGCCTCAGGATTTCCGTGCTTTGGCCACTTGGAGCGTTGTAGTCAGCACCATCATCCTTATCTTGGTGGTCACGCGCGCGGACCAGACAACAGCGGCCATGATCTTCGGTTTGGCTTTGTCGGCGGCTTACGCAATTCTTGGAATTTGGTTGGGGAAGCGCTTTCTACTGCTCGCGGCAGTCGTGCTGATGTCTGCATCTGTGGGTTGGTGGTTGTTGCCCCAATGGCTGTACTTAGCTTTGGCACTTGGCGGCGGCGTTGCGCTTTTTGTTGGGGGCGTTTGGTTACGTAGACCATGAAAAAGTGTCACGAAATCATACATCAACAACATCGGCTGCGGATTATGGCCGCGCTCGACAGCGACCGTGAGCCACTGGATTTCGCAACCTTGAAAGCGGTCAGTGGGACCACGGACGGCAATTTGGGCGCGCACCTTCTAACGCTTGAGAAAGCCGGTCTCATTTCGATTTCAAAGGAAACTATTGGCCGAAGAACGCGAACTTGGGTCTTGCTGACCGCTGCAGGAAGGCTGGCGTTTAGTGAACATGTCGCTTTCCTAGAGGACATTATCCAAACCAGTCAGAAAACCAGGGAGGCTGAATCATGAATGCGTGGATATTCTTGGCCTTTGCGATTGCGCTCGAAGTGACAGGCACCTTCTTACTCAAGTTATCCAATGGCTTTGAGAAGTGGCATTGGGGTGCCTTATCGATCTTCTGCTATTCGGCTTGTTTCTGGGTGCTTGCCCCAGCCATGAAACTTCTGCCCGTTGGCGTTGTTTACGCTATCTGGGCAGGGGTAGGGATTGTTGCCGCTGCGGCCATCGGGGTTTTTGTCTTTGGCGAAAAGCTCAGCGCACTACAGTATATCTTTATTGCTTGCGTTCTGGGCGGCGCGATCGGATTGCGCGTGACCACGACAGCGTGAAGGGAGCGGGGGTAGGGGGAGTGCGCTATTTGAATTTGGCGATGGTTTGCATCGTGTATGCATCAGGCATGTTGGGCACCGGAACCAATTGATTGACGCATGAGATTGGTTCTGCGCTACCAGCGTTTAGAGCCAAAAAGCGCCTCAGTTCCAGAAAAACAGCGCAACTGCCTAAGTCTAGCATATGCGTTTCTTTTCTGAATTCGATGAAGCGAGCACTTGGAAACAATACTTGATAACCGCCAACTCCCTCAAGCGGCACAAAGTCAGAATTCCCCCGCAAGATCAGGACCGGCAATTCAGAGCTGAACTTGGAGGCGGTGATAGGAAGGCGATAGTGTTGGCGACTTAAAACGATGTTTACCTCGAAATTTTCCCCGTCTTTTTCCCAGCGCTTGCGCTGCGAAATTGGAACCAGCCTTTCAGAGAGCCACGGGGAAGCGGGTGCGACGACATAGGATAGCCACAGACGATTATAAGGAGAGCTTGTTTGACCATTTGGAACATCGCTTGGGTCGGGGCGATTTACTTCTTTGATGGGAACTTTTGTGTCCGGGTTAGGGCGAAGGAACGGCCGTGGCTCCAGCGATGCGTCATACTTGGGAATTCTGGTTTTGAAACAAGGTTGTTCTGATGATAATGGTGATGCCGCGCAGGTTTCAGGTAACGAGACTGGCGCTACTAAGACGAGAGCCTTGCTGATTTCGGGGTGAGCAATTGACACTCTGGTCGCAATTCCGGCTCCCCAACTTCCCCCATAGAGAATGACAGGTTGTCGGATAACTTCTTTCGAGAATTGATGAATGGATGTGACACTGTTTTCGAGTGTCAACTTGCTTTGTGGGAGGCGGTCTGAGGCCCCCACGCCAATTTGGTCAAGGAAATAGACATCAAAGTCTGGGAACTGCTCTGAAAAGGAGGCAATGGTTCCATTCGATATGCCGATGCCTGGCCCTCCTTGAAGATATAGGATAGGTATCGGAGACTTCTTGGGTGCCGTTGCCTCGACTTTCCAATAGGCTACTCGGCCGATACCCTCAGCTTCAAAGAATTGTGCGCCTTTAGGTTCGATTTGGCTTTGCAGTGGCGGCGGGCGCGTCCAGATGTACCCAATTGCCAAGGCAATGAGCGTCAAAACTAGGGCCAGCAAAATGGTTCCAATAAGAACCAATCGCGTGACCCATTTGGACTGCATACGCTTGCCTAGACTTGCCTCAATAAACCCGCAGCTTTGGTGGAATCGTCGCCACGTCGTTGCTCATGGTGTTCATGTGCACAGGGCGATAGTCGATTTTGACCGAGCCCGTTGCTTCATCATACCAAGTCAGCGTGTGCTTCATCCAATTGACGTCGTCGCGGTCCGCATAGTCTTCGCGGGCATGGGCACCACGGCTTTCGGTCCGGTTGGCTGCGCCATACATGGTGACCATGGCTTGGCTTAACAAATTGTCGAATTCCATGGCTTCTGCGAGGTCAGAATTCCAGATCATGGACCGGTCGGTGATGGCGATATCTGGCGCGCCAGAAAACACCTTGTCCATCTCCTTGCAGCCTTCGTCCAAGGTTTCACCTTCACGATAAACCGCGCAATGGTTCTGCATCACCTTCTGCATCTGCAGGCGCAGAGCTGCCGTGGGCGTGCCGCCCTTGGCTTGGCGGAACCGGTCTAGACGGGCCAAGTGGCTGTCGGTCATCGCATTGGTAAGTTCTGGCTGGCGGGCACCTGACTGAACGGTTTCACCACAGCGCAATCCGACGGCACGGCCAAACACGACCAAGTCGATCAAGGAATTAGAGCCCAAACGATTGGCCCCATGGACCGATACGCAAGCCGCTTCACCAACAGCCATAAGGCCACGAACAACTTGGTCGGGGTCACCGCCAACCTTGGTCAACACTTCGCCATGATAATTGGTCGGGATGCCACCCATATTATAATGCACGGTTGGCAGAACGGGGATCGGCTCTTTCGTGACGTCCACGCCAGCAAAGACTTTGGCGCTTTCCGAGATGCCGGGCAGGCGCTGGGCCAGAATGGCTGGATCCAAATGGTCGAGGTGGAGGTGGATGTGGTCCTTGCCAGGGCCGACGCCGCGACCTTCGCGGATTTCCATCGTCATCGCTCGCGAAACCATGTCCCGTGGTGCCAAGTCTTTCACGGTCGGCGCATAACGCTCCATAAAGCGCTCACCTTCTGAATTGGTCAGATAGCCGCCTTCGCCACGGGCACCTTCGGTGATCAGGCAGCCTGCGCCATAAATGCCGGTTGGGTGAAATTGCACAAATTCCATATCCTGCAAGGGCAGGCCTGCCCGCAATACCATGGCATTGCCGTCTCCGGTGCAGGTGTGGGCGCTGGTGCAGCTGAAGTAAGCGCGACCATAGCCGCCCGTGGCCAGGACTGTGCGCTGGGCACGGAAGCGGTGCAGCTTGCCTGTTGCCAATTCCCATGCAGTCACGCCGATACAGGCACCGGTTTCGTCCATGATCAGATCAAGGGCGAAATACTCGATGAAGAACTCAACGTCATATTTCAGAGAGTTGCCGTAAAGCGTATGCAGAATGGCGTGGCCGGTGCGGTCGGCCGCAGCACAGGTGCGTTGGACGGGCGCTTCACCATAATTGCGGGTCATGCCGCCGAAGGCGCGCTGATAGATTTTGCCATCTTCGGTGCGCGAGAAGGGCACGCCCCAATGCTCAAGCTCATAGACGGCTGCCGGCGCATTTCGGGTCAGATATTCAATGGAATCCTGGTCGCCCAGCCAGTCTGAACCTTTTACGGTGTCAAACATATGCCAACGCCAGTCATCTTCACCCATATTCCCCAACGCTGCAGAGATGCCGCCTTGGGCCGCCACGGTGTGCGACCGGGTTGGGAAGACCTTCGAAATACAAGCTGTCTTCAAGCCGGCTTGGGCCGAACCTAAAGCGGCGCGCAGGCCAGAGCCGCCAGCACCGACAACAACAACATCGAAAGTATGGTCATTCCACTGATAGTCCGCCGTCATGGGCTTAAGCTCCAACGAATACTTTGGCGACCGAAAGGATCGCGATGACTGCTAAGATAGCGGGGATGGCCGTGTTGGCGAGCAAAGATACAGTGCGCGCAACAGGCCCAGTGATGTAGTCTTCGATCACCACCTGCATGCCGAGGCGCATGTGGAACAAACCGGTTAGAACCAAAAGGGCAGTCCCAGCAGCATTGAGCGGGTGCTTCATCCAGCCAATGACGCTGTCATAGCTGCCATCGGTTCCAAGCAGCACGGATAAAGCAAACCAAGGCAGCAGGACGGCTAGGAAAATTGCGGTCGCGCGTTGCTGGATGAAATGCCCAACGCCATGCTTGGCCGAACCAAGGCCACGGGCGCGAGACAATGGCGTACGTAATGAATGGGTCATCGTCTGCCCCCTAAGCCAAAAACGCGAGTGCAAAAACCAAGACAGCTCCGACGGCACCAGCAACGATGGTTGCCCAACCTGTGGCGGTGGACACCTTCGGGTCAAACCCTTTGCCAGCATCCCAAGCTAGGTGACGGATGCCATTTGCCAAATGATAGCAGGCCGCTGCTGTGATGCCGAAAAGAACCAAGAGGCACAGCGGGCTCATCAAGAAGGCCATATATGCCCCATAGGCTTCGGGGCCGCTTGCCAAGGCCATCACCCAAGTGGTGAGGACTATCGCTCCCAAGTAAAGGGCAACGCCCGATGCCCGGTGAAAAATCGATGTCGCCATCGTCACGTGCCAACGCCAGACTTGCAGGTGTGGCGATAAAGGGCGCTTATCGTGTGCTTGTGGACCTGCCATGCTCATCCCCGGATTACCTGCTTGTGACATGGAAGAGAGTGACTGCTTCGTCAACGTTTCTCGTCAGGCGAAGTGGCAAAATAGCTTCATTCAGCTGGGTTTAGCTGCATGATTCAAAACAACTTGGCTCAAGGAGGTGATCTCGTCGCTATGGGCACGAAGAACCAGACTTGTATCGCCAAGTTGCGCCAGCCAAGTCTCTACCCAAATCTGCCAAGCTTCATGAAAGCCAATCAAAGCTCGCATGCCCCTCAGATCTCTGGCCCGCGCCCATGGTGTTGCGTCGATCCATGCCAAATTGCGCGCAGACCATGACGGGGTGCTTGACCCATGCAACCGCTCGAGGTGGTCGGCCATATTGTCGACATGGAGATATACGACCATCGGCTTGGCCTTGGCTACGGCCGCCAAGCGCGTCTTGGCAAGGTGAAGGATTTGTTCTTCAGCGACACCGGCAGCAAAAGCGGGCAGCAGGGTGTTCTGGATCAAGGTCGCATCCAGTAAAACAATGCCTCGATTGACGATACATTGGGCCGCCAGCCGTGCCCAAGGTTCGAGCCCATAAGCTTTGGGCTCTGGCTCCCGACCAGACAAAAGATCGACTTGTTCCGTTCGGATGGGGTGATCAGGGTCGAACTCCAGAAAAGCGCGGGCTTCTAGTCCTTTCGCTTCCAAATCCTCCGCCAGCCGCAGGGCGAGGCTGGTTTTACCTGCGCCTATTGGGCCTTCGATCAAGATAATGTGTCGCTTAATTCTGCTCATCATCTTTTAGCCCGGTTTTTGAAGTCCTATATGGGGAGGCAGCACTGCACGCGCCTTGGGTAGAATTGGTCATAAGCCCCCATTTTTGCCATAACAACTTTGTCATCATCTTATGCGACGGAATAAACGTATACGCACGTTGAACACGCTAAGCAAAATTCCAACTGGCTGGCTTAAAGCCGTCCAACAAGAAAAATAGGTCTCCCCGATGTCCATTCGTTTGGCACTTTTAAGCAGCGCGGCTGCTCTGATGCCTTTTGCCTCGCCCGCACCGCTTTTGGCCCAAGCAGCCCAGTTGCAGCCAGCCAAAGCTAATTCTGTCCCCGTCACCGCCCAACCTGTGGATCCACCAACCGCAGTTACAGAACAGCCTGTCGAAGAAATTGTGGTTCGTGCACAACGTGGCCCAAATTCTGTACCCGGAGATGCCGTTCCAGAAACCACTTTGGATCCCGTCGAGATCACAGCCCTTGGCGCCTCTAACATTGCTGAAGTACTTGCAGCTTTAGGGCCGCGCGCAGGTTCCGGTCGTGGCCGCGGGAGCGGTCCGCCTGTTATCTTGCTGAATGGTCGCCGGATCAGCAGTTTCCGCGATGTGCAAGGCCTTGCTTCAGAAGCTATTCTGCGGGTTGAGATTTTCCCTGAATCGACTGCGCTCCAATACGGCTATTCGGCGGATCAGCGCGTCATCAATTTCATTCTGAGAGACAATTTTCGTGCTATCACGACGGAGATAAGCGCAGGGACAGCGGCGGAAGGTGAGCAATCGCGCGGCGAAATCGAATTGGGCTTGCTAACTATTGGAGCCAAAGGACGCTTGTCCATCAATGGAGAAGTTTCAAGTCAGAACAGTGTCACCGAAGCTGCGCGTGGCGTGCGTCGTGCCACAGCCCCCACCAGTACTGAGTTTAGAACCCTTTTGCCTGAGACACGCGCCGCAGAGCTGGGCATTAGCTACAATCGAAATTTCGGTAAATCGATGGGGGCCACCTTCGACTTCCGCTTTGACTCCAATGAAACCCAAAGTCTATTGGGTTTAGCCCCCACCCCAGCCGGGCTGCCGGCTGCGAACACACCAATCGAGCGCACTTCAAAAGTCGACACCTCGCGTGCGGCTGTCACGGTCAATGGTACAACGGCCGGTTGGCAGTGGACGGCCACAGGTTCTGCCGATCAGACAAAGTCAGATACCAAAACACTGTCTGCCTTGACGCAGCCACAGACAACCAACTCCACCGTCAGCGTCTTTGAAGCGATTTATAACACAACCGGTCCCCTAATTGATGTGCCCGCGGGGCCGATCCGAGGATCATTCCGCATTGGTTATCAAGATCGCCAACTCGATTCTCAGGCCTCTCGCAATGGGCTAATCACGCTGACCAATCTTAGCCGGGGTGATGTGACGGCGCGGGGGAATCTTTCGATCCCTGTAACCAGTCGCCGTTCAGGCTTTGGTGAGAAGTTTGGCGATTTAAGCTTCAGCGTGAACAGCTTTTACACGGACCTGTCGGACTTTGGTGGTCTGCAAGGTGGGGGCCTCGGCGTCAATTGGTCCCCGATCAGCACCTTACGCCTTTCCATGGCTTATGATGCTTCAGAAGCTGCCCCTAGTATTCAGCAATTGGGTAATCCTGTTCTCGTCACGCCGGGTTCCGCGGTTTTTGATTTCCAAACTGGCCAAACTGTTTTGGTCAATCGCACAAGCGGCGGAAATTCAGGGCTCAAGGCCGAAAGCCGCGCAGATACCACGTTCAGTGTGAATTATTCGCCCGCCAAGTTCGAAGGCCTCGACCTGACACTCAGTTATGCGGTCAATACCAGCGAAGACACCATCGCTTCCTTTCCAGTGTTGACGCCCGCATTGGAGGCGGCTTATCCGCGCCGGTTTGAACGCAATAGTGCCGGCGTTCTAACGGGGATTGACCAGCGCCCGATCAATTATGATTCCGCGGATAGTACGATTTTCCGCTATGGTTTTTCCTTCTCCAAAGGCTTCGGTCCACAGATTGGGCGTGGTCCCGGTGGCGCGGGTGGTGGATTTGGCGGCGGATTTGGTGGCGGCCCACGCCCACAAGCGCCGGCGGCTACCACGAGCAGCCCACAAACTGGGTCCGGCCAACGGCCAACAGGGCCGCAGGGTGGATCGGGCCAGGGAACAAGTACAAGCCAAGCACTTACGCCACCGACTGGTCCAACCAGCCAACCATCTGGTCAACGCCCCGCCACGGGCATACCGGGCGGCTTTGGCGGCGGTTTTGGCGGACGCGGCGGTCCCCCGCCCAGCGTTTTCTTCGGCGGGGGTGGTTTTGGCGGCGGCGGATTTGGCGGCGGCCAAGGTGGTCAGGCCGGCCGTTGGAGCATCTCCATCTTCCATTCCATAAAACTAGAAGACTCCATCGTACTGGCTCCCAATTTGCCAAAGTTGGATTTGCTCGACGGGGCGGCGGTTGATGATGGTGGTGGATCACGCCGTCATACGGTCGAGTTCAATGGTGGTTGGTCCTATATGGGAATTGGCTTCCGCGCCTTTGGGGAATGGCGCGGGGAGAACAAGATTATTGCCAGCGCACGCGGGGTTCCCGGGGCGACAGACCTTTACTTCGATGATTTATTCACCGTCAATTTGCGCGGCTTCTTGAACTTCGAGGCGCGTCCAAACTGGGTCAAGAAGACACCCTTCTTGAAAGGGTCTCGATTGATCTTGCGAGTCGACAATTTGACAGATTCTGCTCAGAGCGTACGCGACTCTGCAGGCAATACGCCGGAAGCTTATCAAAAAGCCCTGCTTGCACCACGCGGCCGTTCTGTGGAACTGAGCTTTAGAAAGCAGTTCTAACCTCGAAATAGATGTCTCTGCCTGCGTGCAGAGATTGACTCTTCGCCAAGCGGTCTGTAACAGCGCACGTTCAAATTTCCTCTCGATCAAGGCGGTTGTCCGCCAGGAGTAACAGCCGTGAAACGCACGTTTCAACCATCTAACCTCGTCCGCGCTCGTCGCCATGGTTTCCGCGCCCGTATGGCCACAAAAGGCGGTCGTCTGGTTTTGGCTCGTCGTCGCGCCAAGGGCCGTAAGCGTTTGAGCGCTTAGGATTTTCGGCGGCTAGGGCAGTCCCATGTCCGTTAGCCCGCCTGCTATCATTGATCGGCTGACTATACGTCGTCAGTTTTTGCATGTCGCTCAGGGTCGCAAGGCCGCTGGGCGATTTGTGTTATTGCAGGTTAGGTCTTCTGCTGACGTGAAGGCTGAAACTAAGGGCCTGATCCGGTATGGCCTCACGGCTTCCAAAAAAGTCGGCAATGCCGTCACGCGCAATCGAGCACGCCGTCGCTTGCGCGCGGCAATGTTACAGCTATTGCCGCTTCATGGTCGGCCGGGTTTTGACTATGTAGCTGTCGCACGTACTGCAACTGTGACAGCAGAATGGCCTGCTTTGCTTGACGACCTGACTACCCTGTTCTTAAGGCTGTCGGCGAAGTCTGCCCCTCTTTCTGTTACAACCGCAACAGCCACATCTTAGAAGCTGATAGCAAGGACCCCAATGTCCCCGTCTCCCATGTCTCCGCCACCCTCAGCGCCTGATACCAAGAACCTCGCGATCGCGATTGCCTTGTCCCTGGCGATCCTGCTTGGCTTTCAATATTTCTATGAAATGCCGCGCGAGAAGGCTCGACTGGCAGAGATGGCCCAAAAGCGCGAGGCGCAGGCTGCTGCCCAAAAGGCTGCAGCCCCAAGTGCCACAGTAACACCTGTTCAAGCTGCAGCTTCAGCGGGCCAGCCTGTCAGCCGTCCTGACGCCTTGGGGCTAAGCCAGCGCATCAGCATTGATGCCGATGCCGTCAGCGGTACTGTTTCGACCCTTGGTGGGCGCTTCGATGATTTGGTCTTAAAACGCTATAAGGACACAATTAAAAAGGATTCCAAGGCAGTCACGCTCTTGCACCCGCAAGGCACGGCGGATGGCTATTATGCGTTTTTTGGTTTTACTGCCCCAGATGGTAGCGCGGGTGCACTGCCCGGGCCAAACACTGTTTGGAAGGCGACGACAGGCGAAAAGCTGACGCCGGCTACACCGATCACACTGACCTATGACAATGGCCAAGGCCTAACCTTCAAACGTGTCGTAAAGGTCGATAAGAATTATCTCTTCACCATCACGGACACGGTCGAAAATGCGGGCGCAGCACCAGTCACGCTGCAGCCCTATGGCGCGATACGCCGCCACGCCAAACCAAAAGAGCCGCCCAACGGAATCAATCATGAGGGCATGGTTGGTATGTTTGATGGCAAGCTCAAGCTTATGAATTACCAAAAGCTTGAAAAGGGCGAGGCCTTGCAACAAGCCGGTACAGGCGGCTGGCTCGGCATCACGGATAAATATTGGCTTTCTGCTTTGATCCCCGATCAAAAGACCAAAGTGGATGGCGCCTACAAAGTGACCCAATTACCCAATGAAGAAGTATTTGAGTCGAGCTTTATTGCAGCACCCGTAGCCTTGGGGGCCGGTCAAAGCTTGACCACCACACAACATCTTTATGCAGGCTCCAAGCGTGTATCTGAATTGCGCACCCTCGGCCAAGAATTGGGTCTTCAGCGCTTTGAGGATGCCGTGGACTGGGGGATGTTTTGGTTCCTGACCAAGCCCTTCTATGCGATGCTGATGTTCTTCAATGGCTTGGTGGCCAATAACATTGGTGTAGCCATCTTAATGGTCACAGTGGTTATCAAGATCGTTACCTTCCCGCTGGTCTACACGAGCTATAAGAGCTTTGCGAAACTGCGCGATCTCGCACCCAAAATGGCGGAAATTAAGGAACGCTTTGCCGCGGACGTGCAGCGCCAGCAGCAAGAAACCATGAAGCTTTATCAAACTGAGAAGATCAATCCGGTCGCGGGCTGTATTCCAGCGCTGCTGCAAATGCCGATCTTCTTCGCGTTGTTCAAAGTCCTTTCAATCTCGCTTGAACTGCGCCACGCGCCTTTCTATGGCTGGATCCCCGATTTGTCGGCCAAGGACCCAACGACCGTCTTTAATTTATTCGGCTTGCTTCCTTATGACCCAACCGCCTTGCCGCTCATTGGGACGTTCTTAGCAATTGGTGCGTGGCCTATCTTGTATGGCGTGTCATTCTGGCTCTTGCAAAAGATGCAGCCTACGGCGACGGATCCGATGCAAGCACAGATCTTTGCGCTGATGCCGTGGATTTTCGTATTCGTTTTCGCAGGCTTTGGCTCCGGTCTCGTCATCTATTACACGTGGTCCAACCTGCTTACGATTGTGCAGCAATATGTGATTGCAAGACGGTCAGGCACCTCAAACCCGATTGACGAATTTTTTGCCAAGCTTGGCAAGAAAAAGACGGCCTAATCATGTCTGAACCCATGGTTCCGATGCGCGATCTCCCGCCAGGAGAGCGGCTCTTTCGTTTGGAACCGCGTTTCCTCTGGGCGGCCAAGACCATGTCTGATCTGCCCCCGATGGGCGCCCCGGAAGTCTGCTTTGCTGGGCGATCTAATGTCGGCAAGTCCAGCCTTGTGAATGCTTTGGTTGGCCGGAAAGGGTTGGCGCGGGCCTCCTCCGAACCGGGACGTACACGCGAACTCATTTTCTTTGCCATTGCTGGTAAAGACGAGGTTGAGCGTATTCGGATTGTCGATTTGCCCGGCTATGGCCATGCGGTTGCGTCGAAAACTGAGATTGCGCGCTGGAACGAAGCGACGCGGGACTTCCTGCGGGGCCGTGCAACATTAAAGCGGGCCTTCGTTTTGGTCGATAGCCGCCACGGGCTTAAGCCGAATGACCTTGAAGTCATGCGCATGCTGGATACCTCGGCCTTATCCTACCAAATTATCCTCACAAAAGTGGATAAATTGAAGAAAGGGGAGCTCGATGTCGTTCTTGGTGCGACCAAAGAGGCCTTGAAGAAGCGTCCTGCTGCACACCCTGAGGTTTTGCCGATCTCATCACATGAGAATCTCGGCATTGGCCAGTTACGTGAGGAAATTGCGACGTTTTCCGTTGATTGAGCTTTTCCCTATTAAAGACAGTGCAATACTCTCACAATTGGTGAGGTAATCGATTGACACTCTGGACTTCACTCTAGTCAGCCTAGTTTAGGCCCAATCTCGAGGTCACTACCATAGATATTTGTATAGATTTTAGGTGCTTAAGTGAAAGATTCCACGCCATTTGACCCAAAATTAAGGAATTTCTGCGATATTTTTTGAAAAAGTCCGGTAAATTTGTTGGGTGTGGGGTTTGATTAACGCGATGGCTGAGTGTTCCATGCCTCTCCAGTTGCCAAAGACCAAGGTAAGTGCTCGGCTGCAGAAGCTGCGTTGTTCGAGCGTTCAGCATTGCTTTGCCCTGCATCATTTAGGCTGGGGGCGAACATGAGCACCTCGCCTGCCGGCATTGACCTCTTTATAAAGACAGACTTCGCGCGGGTCTTGGTGGTCGATGACGACCCCATCCTGCGCGAATTTGCGATTTCCTACCTCACCAGCCCGAACATGGAAGTGAGCGTCGCAGAAGATGGGCAGATTGCGATGGAGGCCTTGCGCAAGAGAGACTTTGACGTCGCGCTCGTGGACCTTGATATGCCGAACTTGAATGGCTTTGAGCTTATGGAAGCAATGGGTCGTGATCCGCGGCTTTTGAGTGTGCCTGTCGTCGTGATCACAGGCCGCGATGATATGGAGGCCATTGATTTGGCCTTCGCCGCAGGGGCCACATCCTTTGTTGTGAAGCCCATCAACTGGCGCTTGATTACACACCAGTTGGCGTATGTTCTGCGCAATAGCCGATCTGAGGCTGCAATCCGGCAAGCCCGTGCTGCGGCGGAATCTGCGAGCAAAGCCAAAAGTGTTTTCCTCGCCAACATGAGCCACGAAATTCGCACGCCGCTAAACGGGGTGATTGGCTTGGCTGGAGCGCTAGGTCGCACAGAGTTGAGCGACGAACAGATTGAGATGGTCAACTTAATCTGCCAATCGGGCCAAACACTTGAACGCTTCCTCACCGACATTCTCGACGTTTCGAAAATTGAGGCGGGCAAATTGTCCCTACAAGTTGAGACGTTCGACTTGCAGGAGTCGATCCAGGCGGCCGTTCACTTAATGCAGACCGCAGCCAATGAGAAATGCCTGAACTTCAGTCTAACCTTTGGAACCAATGCGCGCGGTTTGTTCAAGGGTGATGCGGTTCGAATTCGCCAGATTGTTTCCAACCTCGCGTCAAATGCGGTGAAGTTCACCAAGGAAGGCGAGGTCGTAGTTCAAGTTGAGGTCATAGAGGCAGAGAATGATGGGGAGGCTGCAACTCTAATCATCAAGGTTTCAGATACGGGGATCGGATTTGATGACGAGGCTCGCGACCGATTATTCAATCGGTTCGAGCAAGCCGATGGGTCCATCACGCGCCAGTTTGGTGGCACAGGTTTGGGACTTTCGATTTGTAAGGCGCTCACCGAGATGATGGGAGGTATCATCAGTGCCGTGTCGGCCCCAAATCAAGGCTCAACTTTTATGATTAAATTACCTTTGAGCCGATCAATGTCCTTGGATGCTTTCGATATTGCAGCACAGGCACAGCCGACCACAGCAAAGCCGGCGGCCGCCGAGGAAATCAAGCCCTCGCGGCTCTTACGGATTTTATTGGCGGAAGATCATCCGACTAATCAACGTGTGGTGGCGATGATCTTACAGCCCTATGGCGTTGACCTTACGGTCGTCGAAAATGGTGTGAAGGCCTTAGAAGCCTTTGAAGCTGGCAAGTTTGATGTTGTCTTGATGGACATGCAAATGCCAGAAATGGATGGCCTTAAAGCCACTCAGGCGATCCGTTTTCTTGAGTTGACGGCCCAATTACCCCGCACCCCGATTGCAATGCTTAGCGCTAATGCGATGAAGGAACACGTCGAACAGGCGCTTGATGCCGGTTGCGATGTCCATATCGCGAAGCCCGTGTCGCCTGAATCTCTTGTAAAGGGCATCGAAGCTGCTTTGGCAAGCGCAGCGGCGGCCCGATACAGCGATAGCTCGGCCTATTATGCGAGCCCCTGAAAAGACATTAGCTAGCTAAATCTAGCTCTGGTGCTGCATGGAGATGGGTGGCTCTCGCTGGTAAATAGCAGGATACTGTTACCCCCTTGGCATTGGGGGACGCCAACGACACCCAGCCGCCATGCAATTCGACAAAGCGCTTTACCAAGGCCAGGCTGACGCCTGCGCGCCGGTCGCCATCTGCAAAGCCCTCAAAGGCAGAAGCCTGCCGCGCCATATCAATGCCGGGGCCAGTGTCACTCACCCAAAGGCGGACTGTGTCGTCAAACCGACGCGCGCCAATGGTGATCATATCGCCCTTACCCGTGAAGCGCAGTGCATTCGAGACAAGGTTGAACAATATCTGCCGAATGCGAGCCTTGTCTGCACGGATGATCCCAGCGCTCTCGTCACATTCCACCACAATTCGGACTTGGTCATTGACCGAGTTGGTGCGGGCGATTTCCGCCGTAACTTCGAGGGTTTCGACTAAACTGACGTCACCCAAGTCCAGCGACATCTGGCCCGCGTCGATCATGGCCAAGTCGAGAATGTTCTCAATAAGCTTTTCCAATTGGCCAGATGCCAATCCGATTGCGTTCAAATAGTCCGATTGCGACTCGGTCAATGTACCACCTACGCCCGCTGCCAAAAGCTCTGCATAGCCTCCAATGGTGGTCAGTGGTGTGCGCAATTGATAGCTGACATTGCGCACAAATTCAGTCTTAAGCCGGTCTGCGTCTTGGAAGGCGGCCGCCTTATCGCGCAACGCCGTCTCAACTTCGCGGGCAGCGGTTACATCGGCGAAGGCTGCTAACGTTGCACCATCTGGCAATGGGCGTATTAGCCACGTTAGGCTTGTGCCATCGGCGCAGACAAACTCGCCTTGCTTTTCTTGACGCGAACGTGGTGACGGGTCGGAGATCCTAGCCTTTAACTCGCTCCAGAAGGCAGGGTCGCGGTGCACAAGGATCGCGCGCTCTGCAACCAGATCAAATTCTGGTAGCGCCTCAAGGAAGCTCTGATCGAGCCCCCACATTCGGGCAAATGCGCTATTGGCTAAGGAAAGTCGCCCGTCCGCTGTAAATACGGCCACCCCTTCGCCCAATTTGTCCAGTGTCGCGCGCTGAACTTCAATCAAAGTTTTAAACCGTGCCTGCAGGCCCATCTTGTCGGAAATGTCTTCAAACAGAATCAAGAGTCCACCCGACGGCTGACGCTGCCGCGCTACACGTAGGATGCGACCATCAGGCATGGTCCAAGTTTCATCCGGGATCAGGCCAGGTTCTTGATAGTGTGAGAGTTCCTTCGCCTTCCACGCGGCAAAGTCGCGGGTTGCGGCGATTTTGGCTGACTGGCGCAACCGATCCAACCATTCGCCATGGGTTGGTCCATCATTTAGCCACGCATCCTCTAGCCCCCACAGGTTTGAGAAGGCGCTATTGTGCGTTGTCAGGCGACGGGTTGAGTCAAATACCGCAACCGCATCGGTCAAATGGTTTAATGTCTCTTCATGCGCTTTGGCTTCTCGCGCCAAGGTATCGCGCACTTCGATTTCTTCGGTTACATCGAAGGCAACGCCAGCAGCCCCGTCGTCTGCTGGGAACAAGCTGATCCGCAACATCCGACGCCTGCCATCAATGGTAATTGCTCGCGTAGCGGTAGAGGCTTGGCCTTTTGCCGCTTGGGCGGCATCGTCACGTGATTTCTGGTCTAAGGCGCAGTCGCGTGCGCGCGCGTCCTCCAAATCGACCGCTTCGACCGCTTTCAGATAGGAGGTGTTGGCCCATAACAGCGCACCTTGGCTATCTGTGCGCCAAGCCGGGAAACTGGCTTTCTCCGCCCCTGCTAGGTCCCCTGCAGCGGCACCTGGCGTCAACCAAACAATGGCTTTCGCGCCATGAGGCTTGCCCATGACCTCTAGCCCTAAAACCGACAGGGTGAACGCTTCACCCCTTTGGCGCAAAAGCGCGAGGCGAGTGCCAAGTTCTGTTGAGGCGGCTACCAAGGCTTCTAGTATTTCGAATGTCGAAGGCTCTTCGGTTAGGTTGCTTGCCTTTAGGTCGAGACGTTTGAGTAGGGTCGCTCGTGTCGAGGCATCAGCTTCTTCCTCCGGCTGACCCCAGCCCTCTCCGTCGTCTTTGTCCGGCCAAACGAGCGCAACAGAACCCGATGCAGCGATGGCTGCACTCGCACGGGGGCTAGAGAGTGGGACGCGTCTTTGTTTGCCAAAGCGATAGGCGAGATAACCAGCGACGGCCGCAGCCCCACCCGCTGTAACGACATCACGCCCCCATTGGGCCAAAAAGGCTGACAAGTCTAATGGCACTTTCTGTACGCATCCGCTCGTTTCGATTAACTCTGTTAAGTATAAGCTAAGATTGGTTAACAAAGATTAACACGAAGGGGATGGGGTGCACTTATGCACAGTTTCGGCTCAATTGATCCCGCCCAAATAGACGTATTTCAGCTCCAGATATTCTTCGACCCCATGGTGCGAGCCTTCCCGGCCCAATCCGCTTTGCTTGATCCCGCCGAAAGGCACGCCTTCTGATGAGGTCAAGCCAGAATTAACCCCCACGATTCCTGTTTCCAAAGCTTCTGCAACGCGAAAGGTGCGCGCTAAGTCCTTGGTATAGAAATAAGCCTGCAGGCCAAATGGTGTGTCATTGGCCGCTGCAATGGCTTCGGCCTCGTTTTGGAAGCGAAAGATGGGCGCTACAGGGCCGAAGGTTTCTTCTTTGGCAAACCTCATGGCCGACGTTACGCCCGTTATGACGGTGGGCTCAAAGAAAGTGCCTCCTAAAGGACTAACCTTACCACCAGTCTGGACTTTAGCACCTTGGCTGAGGGCATCCGCAACATGGCTTTGGACCTTGGCGAGGGCTGCCTGATTGATGAGCGGTCCCTGTGTAACCCCGTCCTCGGTGCCTGGGCCAACTTTCATGGCGGCAACTTTAGCCGTCAGCTTGGTAACAAAGGCATCGTGAATTTGATCTTGCACATAAATACGGTTCGCACACACACAGGTTTGACCCATATTGCGAAATTTCGACGCGACAGCGCCTTCGACAGCGGCATCCAGATCGGCATCATCAAATACGATGAAGGGTGCATTGCCGCCAAGCTCGAGGCCCAGCTTCTTCACGGTATCGGCGCATTGGCGCATCAAAAGCTTGCCGATCGGGGTGGAGCCAGTGAAGGACAATCCACGCACAACCTCGCTGGCACACCAGACTTCGCCAATCGCAACAGCATCACCCGTGACGACATTAAGCACGCCTGCAGGGACGCCAGCTTCACAAGCCAGTTCGGCCAAAGCCAACGCGGTGAAAGGTGTCTCAGGTGCAGGCTTCAGGACCATGGTGCAGCCAACAGCTAGCGCTGGCCCGACCTTGCGAGCAATCATCGCGGCAGGGAAATTCCATGGGGTAATGGCTGCCACAACTCCCAGCGGCTGCCGTAATACCAAGATACGGCCATCCGCCTTTGGTGAAGGTAAAGTCTCGCCGTAAATCCGCTTAGCCTCTTCGGCATAAAACTCAATGAATGAACCGGCATAGGCGATTTCCCCGCGCGCTTCTGTGATCGGCTTGCCCTGCTCAGCTGTAAGGATCTGTGCCAAATCCTCTTGGTGGATAAGGATCAAGTCAAACCAGCGCCGCAGGATCGCACTTCTCTCCTTAGCGGTCTTGGCCCGCCAAGCAGGCAAAGCTGCTTGCGCAACTGACACAGCCTCTTCAGCCGCCTCGCGACCAAGTCTTGGGACCTTGCCAAGAACTTCCCCAGTTGCAGGGTTGTAGATTGCTTCGTCGCTGGTGCCAGTCCAAAGGCCATTAATCAGGCATTGGGAACGAAACAGGCGGGGCTCGCTAAGTTTCACGTCTTGGCCTCCTCAGCCAGTGGATCGTCTCACGGTAGTTTATCTCGCAGCGCATACCAAGTCATAGCTGCCGTCAAAAGCGGCCAACGAAGCGCGCGGCCGCCCGGGAACTCCGGCACAGGCATGCGTGACACTACGTCATAGTCGCGATGCTGGTTTAAGACGCAGGCTGCAAGAAGGCGTCCAAAATAGGGTGCCAAAACAACACCTTGACCAGAGTATCCTGACGCCGACAACAGGCCAGGACGGATCTGACGCAAGTAAGGCAGGCGCGTGGGCGTGATACCAAGGGCCCCTCCCCAGGCGTGTGTAACCTGAATGCCGCTGAGTTCTGGATAGATTTTTACCAGATTGCGCCGCACAAAACTCTCTATATCACTGGGCCAGCTTGGCGTGTATTTCTCGCCGCCGCCAAAAATCAAACGCCGTTCTGCTGTCCTGCGCCAATAATTGACAACAAAGCGCGTATCCATGGCAGAATCGTGCAGGGGTAGAATCTGGCTGTCCGCAGGCAGGGGTTCTGTCGCGATGATGAAACTGCCAATAGGTAGCACGCGCGCTTCTACATCGGGCTCAATTCCGTCAAGATAGCCGTCGCCGCACAGCAGGATGTGATCGGCTACAACCCGCGCTGTTGAGGTCTTGGCAAAACGCTTGCCGCCATCAGACCCAACTTCGATCACGCGGCTATACTCGTGCAAACTCGCTTTGGCTCCGAGGGCAGCTTGCATCAGGCCATAGAGCAACTTGAGAGGGTGGACGTGGCCCGCCGATGGATCTCGCCAGCCACCCTGATAGGCAGATGAGCCAAGGGCATGCGCAACTTGCTCTTTATCTAGGCGATGTGGAGTTTCATAGCCGTAGGCGCGCGCCATATGGTTCGCATCATTGTCGAGCTCTTGCATCAAGCGGGGTGTATGAGCGGCAAAGATTTGCCCCGGGGTCCAGTCCGCATCAATATGGAAATCATGCATCCGTGCGAGAAGATCAGCCTTTGCATCTTCAGCTAATAACCATAGCCGACGGGCATCCTCGCGCCCCATGCGCGCTTCTAACCACTTCTGATCATGGCGCCAGCCAGAGCAAGCAAGCCCACCGTTTCGGCCAGATGCTCCAGCCCCAATCTCATTGGCTTCAAGCACGACCACATTCAGACCGGCAGCGGCTAGGTCAAGCGCAGCAGAAACACCAGTAAAGCCCGCACCAATAATTACGACATCGGCGGTCAGTTCCCCTACCAAGGGGTTGGTTCTGGCAAACGGGCGCTTTGCTGATGCGTGGTACCAAGTTGTAGGTGCACTGGCTGCGGAGCAGACATGACGCGAAGGAGAATGCATTTCTGACATTTGTTATAACAAATGAACCATCGAATGCTTCAGGTCAAGCCGGGTATCAAATTATCGTATCACACTTGCCGGTTGAACAAGCCTTTCAGACCGCTGATGGCTGGGACCAGCCCTCTATGGGCGATAGGCTCGACAATCGCACCAACAATGAGGCCAATTACTGCTGCAATCGCTGCACTGACGAACCATGTTACAAGACCTGTAAGGGCCGGAACGAACGCTGCAACCGAGGTGGCGAGGTGTTGGATGGTCTTTTCGGGCGCGGGATAGCCAAGTTCATAGAGGCCATGCACCATGATGCCACCGCCGACCCACAACATGGCTACCATACCGATCCAAGTTAAAACTCTCAGGAAAACTGGCATCCCGAGCACGAGGCCCCGCCCGAAGGCTGAAATTGCCCCATTGGCAGAGCGCGCCATTGCAGCACCCGCGTCATCCGCCTTCACGATCAAAGCAACCGCGCCATAAACCAAGGCAGTCATGCCGAGCCCTACGACCGCCAAAACCCCGCCTTGCAGCCACAAAGGTGATGTTGCGACGGTTGAAAGCGTAATGGCCATAATCTCAGCTGAGAGAATAAAGTCGGTCCGAACGGCACTCGCGACTTTTTCATTTTCTAACTCGAGGGAGGTTTTGTCTCCATCGTCTGCCGCGTCGTCGTCGCCATGGCTGCTATGAGGGCGGACAATATCCATTACCTTTTCATAGCCTTCCATGCAAAGATATGCCCCGCCCAACATTAAGAGTGGGGTGATGATCCAAGGCGCAAAGAAGCTCAAAAACAGCGCACCGGGCAACAGGATGATCATCTTGTTCTTGAGTGAGCCCAAGGCAATTTTGCCAATGATGGGGAGTTCGCGTTCCGAAGCAAAGCCCACCACATAGCGTGGCGTTACCGCGGCATCGTCAATTACAATGCCAGCCGCCTTACCCGCAGCTTTACTACCTGCCTTGGCAGCTTGGGCGGCTGCATCATCCAAACTTGTGGCCGCTATTTTTGCGATCGCCGCGACGTCGTCCAGCAGCGCCAATAATCCAGAGCTCAAACCGTCACCCCCAAAACCAGATCAGAAAAGAGCCAATATAAGGCGCTTTCGGTCGTTGCGCTACAACTTAGAAGGCGTTTTCCATCCTCAAGGGAGGCCATCTGCAGGTCTGCTTATCACAATAGGCTGATCCGCCATGCTTTAGCCAAGCTGCTGGTGGACAGATCTGCCCAATGCGGTGCCGGACTTGTGACCATTGGTCGCCAACTTCAGGCGCTTCTAAGCCTTGCAGGCGGGCCTTTCGCTAGCTAACCAACAGCACAGAAAGGCACTTTAATGACGAAATCAAACCCGGGACTTTATTTTGAAGACTTCCAAGTTGGCATGGTCTTGCGGCATGCGACGCCTAAGACCGTCACCGAGGGCGACGTCGCGCTTTACACCGCGCTGACAGGCTCACGTTATGCACTCTTTAGTTCGGACGCGTTTGCCCGCGATGGCGATTTGGATGCCGCGCCAATCGACCCCCTTTTGGTTTTCCACACGGTCTTTGGTAAAACCGTGCCAGATATTAGTCTCAATGCAGTTGCCAATCTGGGTTATGCTGACGGTCGATTTCTTGCGCCTGTTTTCCCGGGCGATACGCTGTCAGCCATTTCCGAGGTGATTGGCGTCAAAGAAAACTCAAATGGCAAAACAGGCGTAGTGTATGTCCGCACGACTGGCTTCAATCAGCAGGGCGAAGCCATTTTGTCTTATGTACGGTGGGTCATGGTGCATAAGGGCGACACAGAGGCACCTGCGCCGGAGCCAGTGATTCCTGATCTGCCTGCCTTTGTTGCACCTGAAGACCTACCAGTGCCCGTGCCTGCTTGGTCCGGCAATTACGACTTTGAATTGGCTGGCTCGCCCTATGCATTTGAGGATTATCAGATCGGAGAGTGTATCGATCATGTTGACGGTATGACGGTCGAAGAGGCGGAGCATCAGATTGCCACGCGGCTTTATCAAAACACCGCCAAAGTACACTTCGATGCGATTGCCCAAGCGCAGGCCCGACAAGGTAAGCGCCTGATTTATGGTGGCGTTGTGATCTCGATTGCCCGTGCTTTGGCCTTCAATGGCTTGGCTAATGCCGCCGAAATTCTTGCAATCAACGCTGGTCGTCACATCAATCCATTGTTCGCGGGCGATACGATTTACGCTTGGAGCGAAGTGCTCGACAAGGCAGTGTTGAGCAATGGACATGGTGCCTTGCGTCTGCGCTTGATCGCGACGAAAAATGTCTCGGCCTATGATTTCCAGGACAAGGATAGCCCGGATGCGATCTTGGAGTTCGACTATTGGGCAGCGATTCCTTTACGGTCGAGTTTCCTGAGCTAATGGCCTTTTCACTCGACCCTCGCTTGGCCGCTGATACGTTGTTTGCCGCGCAATTCCCATTGTGTGAGGTGCGCGTGATGAATGATATGCGGTATCCTTGGTTGGTGGCTGTACCACGTGTACCAGGGGCGGTGGAACTTTTTGGTTTGGCAACAGGGGATGCTGATCAGGTTTGGGCTGAAATTCAGGCGCTTGGTACATTGGTGGCCGGTCTGCCCGGGGTCGACAAGGTCAACATTGGCGCATTAGGCAATATGGTGCGTCAGCTACATATTCATATTGTAGGTCGTAATGATAACGATCCCGCTTGGCCGGGGCCCGTGTGGGGACATAGCCCTGCCAAGCCTTATGAATCTGATGAGGCTGCACAATTAATTGAACATGTGGTGGGTTTAGCCCATAAGTTTTGACAGGCTCGTCGATTCACACTCGCGAAATCTTGCCACAACATTGGGCGCTGCTGCCCGCCCCTCAAACTCAAGGTAGATATGCAACATTCCGACAGCCCAATCTCTGCGGTGCCAGACGAGTTGGTAATCGCCCTTGAAGCATTGGCGCGGCGCGCAGGTGCCGCCATTTTGGTAGTTAAACGCGGCGGCATCCATGCCGAAGCAAAGTCTGATGGGTCACCCGTCACAGAGGCCGACTTAGCCGCCAATTTGGTCATTCTAGACGGCTTAAGCACACTTCTGCCCGACGTTCCGCTTATCACGGAAGAGGGGGACGATGGTCTAAAGGTCTTAGCTGATCCAGATGCCGACTTTTTGCTGATAGACCCTCTCGACGGCACGCGGGAATTTGTGTCGGGTGATCCTGATTACACCGTCAACATTGCTTATGTGCGACGGGGTCGACCCGTCGTCGGCATTGTTCATATGCCCGAAACTGGGCTGTCTTGGGTTGGGGATTCACGGACGACCCCAAGTGCAGCTTGGCAGATTGACCATAATGGCGCCTGGCAGTCGATCCAGACGCGCACATCGGGTAAGACCTTGGCCGTATTGACCTCGCGCTCTCATCAAGACCCAGATACCGAAGCCTTTTTAAAGAAGGTCTCAGTCTCAGAATTGGTTAGACGCGGCTCATCCTTGAAGTTTTGCTTGATCGCGGCCGGCCAAGGCGATCTTTATCCGCGTTTCGGGCCTACCATGGAATGGGACACGGCAGCGGGTGACGCAGTGTTAACTGCCGCTGGCGGTGCGATGTTGGACTTAAACGGCCAAGCCTTCCTGTATGGGAAGATCAGCGAGGGCTGCCGGAATCCTGGGTTTATGGCCATGGGTGATCCAGGCCTTGCTGTCACCTTATTCTAAGCAGCAGCTCGACCCAGATTGGCACCTCTAGACCTTAAGGCATGTGCATAAAAGCCAGCAACCCAAGCCGCGACCACATCGCCGTCTAAGGGTGCTTTTAGGCTCGCAAGCGCCGTGTCGGCCATGTCTTCGGAAAACCGTGTGCCGCGGCGCGACCGAATTAAGGCATCAGCAAAACTGGCACAGAATTCGGGGTGGCCTTGGAAGGACAGAGCAGGCGCATGGTCATAAACTAAGGCAGCATAAGGCGTGAAATCCGAGTGGGCTAAGACCCTCGCGGTGGCCGGTGCCTCTAGTACCTGATCTTGATGGCTCACCGCCAGATGAAGCCTTTGCTTTGACCCGACCATCCAAGGCTCAGCCTTTCCTACGTGATAGGTATGACGGCCCAAGCCCCAGCCTTGCGGCGCTTTGTGCGCACGTCCACCAAAGGCCTCTGCCATGAGTTGATGTCCAAAGCAGATACCTACCTGTGGAACTTGCCTCGCGCTAGCGCGCTGGATCCAGTTTTTGAGGTCGGATATCCAATCAAAGTCATCATAAACGCCAGCAGGCGAGCCAGTTATCAGAGCGGCTTCAACCGAACCGGGGTCGGGCAGCTCTTTCCCGTCCAACACATGCACTACTTGACAGGTAAGTCCCGGCATATGAGGGGCCAAAAGGGCTTCCAACATAGTGGGATAAGAGGGAAAATTCCCTCTAATAGGCTCAGGCGGGCGGCCAGTTTCAAAGATTGTCAATTGCATCGCCGTAACCTAACCTCATTTGAAGATAGTTTGCATACAGAGCATGGTTAGAAAAAGCTAACAAAGGCCGAATGCTGCCTGCATAGGCAGGAATGTTGCAATTTGGTACTTTTTTCTACCAATCGTGCCCGCTTGATGCCAATGTTGCGTTTTGAGACATCAATAAATTGTCAACCAAGTATTTTTCCACTTTCGCAGTGAATGGAACCGTGGCATGTTACTTGCCAACAGGATTTCGACCTTCTTTTAGGTCCCCTGCATGCGAAAACTTATTTGGGCCTCGGCTATCTAGCTGGGGCCTTTTTTCGTGTCTGGTCTAAGGCAGTCCTTAGACGTTCTTGCGGCTCGATTGGAAGGTTGCGACGCTATAGAGCGCGAGGCCTGCCCAGATTAGGCCGAAGGTCACGCCATGAGCTGGGGTAAAATGCTCACCCAAAGCAAGCCCAGTACTAAATTGTAGCGTTGGGGCTAGATATTGCAACAATCCCAACGTTGTCAGCTTGAGCCCACGTGCGCCAGTTGCAAATAAAATCAGTGGGATAGCCGTCGCAGGGCCCAAGAGAACCAACAAGCCCATCATCCCGATAGAGCCGCCCATTACGGCACCGCCGCTTTGAATGTGCCAAATGATGATTGCGAGAGCGGGCAGAAATAAGATGGCCGATTCCCAGAACAAACCAGCGGCCGGCTGAACCGGGGCAAGCTTCCGGACCAATCCATAAAGCGCGAAGGAAAATCCAAGGCCCAGCGCAACATAGGGAAAGGCCCCAACTAAGAAGGTTTGGTTTAGTACACCTAAGAGCGCCAAGGTCAGTGCCCCGATCTGCCATTTGGTCAGCTTTTCCTTAAAAAATGCCACGCCCATGCACACATTGATCAGCGGATTGATAAAATAACCAAGGCTTGATTCCAAAATGCGGTCTTGGCCGACTGCCCAGACATAGAGGAGCCAATTGCCACCGATCAAGGCCGCCGATAGCGCTAACAGGCCCAAAGTGCGTGCACTTATCCGCAGCGACGCATAGCCTCCAAATACCAGGGCGGCAAGGAAAGCACATGGAAGGGTCCAGACAATCCGTTGGGCAGTGACTTCCAGCGGCGGGATACTGGAAAAAAGGTGCAGGAAAGCAGGAAGCAGACCCCACATGATATAAGCAGACAGCGCCGCCCAGAATGCTGGCGGCAACTTTGTGCGTTCTACTGCTGTCATTGCTCCCCCTTTTGCTGCCTAGCGCCACCCCGCCAAGCGCAAAGCAAAAGGGGCAAGGTCAAGTTGTCTTACTAGGCTTCCGCCACCGTCAGCTTTTTCTCGAATGCGCCGCGATCAACCAATAGCTGGGCGATCTGAATGGCATTGAGGGCCGCACCTTTACGCAAATTATCGGCTACCACCCACATAGCCAAACCGTTTTCAACGGTTGGGTCACTGCGAATACGCGACACATAGACGGGGAATTCGCCTGCTGCTTCAACCGGCGTCATATAGCCACCTGCTTCGCGGCGATCCATTACGACGACACCGGGAGCCTCTTCCAAGGCTTCGCGAGCTTCATCGTCACTGATAGGGTTTTCAAACTCGATGTGTACAGCTTCAGAGTGGCCTACAAACACAGGTACGCGTACCACGGTCGCCGTAACTTTGATTGCAGGGTCTAACATTTTCTTGGTTTCTGCGACGAGCTTGAATTCTTCGGTCGTATAGCCGTCTTCCATAAAGTCACCGCCATGGGGGATGACATTGAAAGCGATTTGCTTTGGATAGACTTCGGTTTTTACCGGATCATTCACAAAGATGCCGCGCGTTTGGGTCCATAACTCGTCCATGGCCTCTTTACCTGTGCCAGAAACCGATTGGTAGGTCGCAACAACCACGCGCTTAATCTTCGCGAGGTCATGCAGGGGTTTCAGGGCCACAACCAATTGTGCGGTAGAGCAGTTGGGGTTTGCGATGATCATTTTCTTCTTATAATTCATCGCTGCGTCTGGATTGACTTCAGGCACCACCAAGGGAACGTCGGGGTCCATGCGCCATTGGCTGGAATTGTCGATCACCAAGCAACCTTGCGCGGCAATCTTGGGGGACCATTCTTTTGATGTTGATCCACCCGCACTCATCAAGCAGATGTCCCAGCCAGTAAAGTCAAAATAATCAAGGGATTGACATTTCAATGTCTTGTCGCCGAACGAGACTTCACGTCCCAACGATCGACGCGACGCAATCGCAGCGATCTCTGAAACCGGAAATTTCAACTCTGCCAATAAAGCAAGCAATTCGCGACCAACATTGCCGGTTGCGCCGACAACAGCAACTTTTAAACCCATGATTTCTCTCCGTAGGAGGCCCTATTAGCCCTTTGAGTGCTACTGGCCAAGTGCAAAGGACTGCGGAGGGTTCTTTGCTAACGTGCGCACGACGCCAAATAGCTTAGATGGCACGTAAGGCGGGCAGGCACTGGTTCAGCGACTTCTCGATTGTGTCGATCATGAAGTCGATTTCAGACGTAGATACGATGAGCGGCGGACACATGACCAAGCTGTCGCGAATACCGCGCACCATCAGGCCGTTGGCGATACAGGCGTCGCGCACTATGGGGCCTGCTTTACCTTCCTTGCCGCCAAAGCGGTGGTTCGTGCCATGCTCTGAGACAATCTCAACGGCACCCAATAGGCCTTGCGAGCGCACTTCCCCAACCAGTTCATGGCCAACCAAACGCTGCAGCGCTTTCGCGAGATAGGGGCCTGTGACTTCGCGTGTGCGGGTCACGAGGTCTTCACGCTCAATAATCTCCAGATTTCGTTCTGCTACAGCGCAGCACATCGGGTGTCCGGAATAGGTATAGCCATGAACAAAATCGCCACCTTTTTCGCGCAGAACTTCAACAATCTCGCGTGACGCAATTGTAGCTGAGATTGGGGCATAGCCGGACGATAGTTGTTTGGCAGTGGTAATGATGTCGGGCGTAAAGCCATACGTATTGTGGCCAAACCATTGGCCCGTGCGGCCGAAGCCGCAAATAACTTCGTCAGCCACCAAGAGAACATTATATTTCCGGCAGATTGCTTCAACCTTTTGCCAATAGCCTTTGGGCGGGATGATCACGCCGCCAGCCCCTTGGATTGGTTCGCCAACGAAGGCCGCGACATTGTGCGCGCCGACCTTCAAGATGCGGTCTTCAACTTCTTGCGCACATCGTGTCGCAAAGGCTTCTTCATCCTCACCAAAGCCTTCGTTGAAGGCATAAGGCTGAATAACATGCTCGATCCCCGGTATGGGCAGGGAGCCAATGGCATGCATGGCACTCATGCCACCCAAGCTAGCGCCAGCCACCGTTGACCCATGATAGCCATTGCGGCGGCAGATGAAGATGTTTTTGTAGGGTTGCCCTTGAACTGCCCAATAGTGGCGGACCATTCGAAACATGGTGTCGACCGCTTCAGAACCAGACGAATTGAAGAACACATGCTGCAGCTCGCCACCTGCTATGCCCGCGATTTTAGCCGCTAAACGCACGGCAGGCGCGGTCGCGGTTTTAAAGAAGCTGTTGTAATAGGGCAGTTCTAACATCTGCTCATGGGCGACTTCGGCCAGTTCTTTCCGGCCATAACCGACACCAACGCACCAAAGCCCGGCCATGCCATCGAAATAGGCTTTGCCATCAATGTCCCAGAATTGGCAGCCTTCGGCGCGGGTAATGATGCGCGATCCCCCCAAGTCACGGATTTCGCCATAATCTGCTTGCGCCGGTAAATGGTGCGCGACGTCCAAGCGGCGCAGCTCTACCGCGTCATAATTGCGCAGTGCCGTTGCTGGTGGGGTCATAGTCTTTATCCTAGGCTAGTCTGTTTGTTATAACAAATAGATCAGCTGGACACATAGGGAAAGTGATTTCTACGCTTTGGCCTGCATTTACTGATGTGATGAATTGTTCGGCCTGCGACACAGCACCTAAACAGAACGCAATCTGGTCCAGAAAGATTTGGGCTCAGCTTTGAAGGCCAACGGCCCGCATGAGCCGCTGCCAAAAACTCAGGCGAACCTGCAGACGGATGGACGGGCCTAACACCGGCTCATTATAGTCGCGCAATTCCCGGGGTCGGAATGACGCTTCGACGGTATAACGTGGTGTATCTCTCATCGCTTTGCTCCCTCTTATGACATTCTGTGTGTCTAAAGCGATTACGAGCAAATATTGTGCCATGCGGTAACGGGACTAAAAAAGGGCTCGCCGCCTGACGAGCCCTTTTCAAGGTAATTGTAATCAAAAGAGAAGTTAGCTGAGCTTCTAAGCCGCGGCGGATTGCTCGCCCGGAGTTGGGTCACGTAGGACGTAACCACGGCCCCAAACTGTTTCAATATGGTGCTGACCATCGGCCGATGCCGCCAACTTCTTGCGGAGTTTGCAGATAAAGACGTCGATGATTTTTAGTTCTGGCTCGTCCATGCCGCCATACAGGTGGTTTAGGAACATTTCCTTTGTCAAAGTCGTACCCTTGCGCAAGGAAAGCAGTTCCAGCATCTGATACTCTTTGCCAGTCAAATGAACGCGCTGGTTGTTCACTTCCACTGTTTTCTGGTCGAGGTTCACTACGATGTCGCCCGTGCGAATCATCGATTGCGAATGGCCCTTCGAGCGACGAACGACGGCATTGATGCGGGCAACCAATTCGTCCTTGTGGAAAGGCTTCGCGACGAAATCGTCAGCGCCAACGCCTAGGCCGCGGACTTTGGTGTCAATATCGCTCGTCCCCGACAAGATCAGGATTGGCGTACCAACGCGAGAATTGCGTAATTGCCGCAAGACATCGAAACCATTCATGTCAGGCAAGGTCAAGTCCAACAAAATAATGTCGTAGTCATACAACTTGCCCAGATCGACGCCTTCTTCGCCAAGGTCAGTCGTGTATATGTTGAAGCCTTCAGACTTCAGCATTAACTCAATCGACTGCGACGTCGCACTATCGTCTTCAATTAATAGAACCCGCATGGAGCCCCCTCCGACATGCCCTGAATGGGCGGTGTAACAACCATCGACCCATTCCTAAGCTGATTTGCTTAAAGATGGTTAACCGCTTTTTGCGGCTTGTCTGACATTTTCCATATGTTGGCGTTACGTTTGCCGAATTGATCTTTACGACAGGTTAACGCGAAGCACTTCAAATGCGACTTTATCAACCATGTTCACTCATTTCTTCACATGGCGTCTTAAGTGTAACGGGTTTTGCAGGGAAAGTAGGGCGGCAGGATGCGTCCAGATGGACATTCACGACTAAGCAGTGGTGTGCGCTTGGCTGATTTGGCCGAAACGCTCAAGCGTCACGACCATACACGCTATGAGGGACGGATTGTAGCTGTCAAAGGTCTGATGGTGGAGGCAAGTGGTCCGCCGCAAGCTATGGCGCTGGGCGCTCGAGCTATTGTGGAAGCGGCAGAAGGTTATGCCCGCCTAGAAATCGTCGGCTATCGCGATGGGCGCGCCCTTTTGATGCCATTTGAAACGGTGGAAGGTCTGCGCGCCGGGGCTAGCCTGGTCTTTGAAGGGACCTCGCCCATGATCGCCCCGTCCTCCGCTTGGCTCGGACGTGTGATTGATGCCTTTGGTAATCCTATTGATGGCGGCCCGCCTGTGGCAAATGGCTCCCACCCTCGACTATTGAGAGGCGTTCCACCACCTGCTCATACCCGTGTTCGTGTGGGCGAGCGGATGGAGACGGGCATTCGCGCCATCGATGCCTTTTGCGCCCTGTGTCAAGGCCAGCGTATGGGTATCTTCGCAGGCTCAGGCGTCGGGAAATCCGTACTCATGTCACAGCTGGCGAAAGGAGCCGCCGCCGATGTGGTTGTGATCGGCCTGATTGGCGAGCGCGGCCGAGAAGTTAAAGAGTTCGTTGAGGACACATTGGGCACGGAAGGCTTGCGGCGCTCTGTCGTGGTGGTGGCGACTTCGGACGAAAGCAGCCTCAAGCGTCGGCAAGCAGCCTATACGACCCTCGCAGTTGCAGAACATTTTCGTGACCAAGGTCTGCAAGTCCTCTGCCTGTTTGACAGTGTGACCCGCTTTGCGATGGCTCAGCGCGAAATTGGCTTGGCCACCGGTGAACCGCCAACAACTAAGGGCTATACGCCGACCGTATTTGCAGAATTGCCAAAACTACTTGAGCGAGCGGGTCCCGGTTCTCCAACGGGCGGCGATCAGATCGGGTCGATCACAGGTCTTTTTACGGTTCTGGTCGATGGCGGCGATCATGATGAGCCCGTGGCGGACGCCGTGCGCGGCATTCTTGACGGTCACTTGGTACTCGAGCGGGCGATTGCCGAACGCGGCCGCTTTCCCGCGCTGAATATTCTGAAGTCAGTTTCGCGTCTCATGCCCGAATGCCATGCCCCTGAAGAACAAATCTTGGTTCGCGATGCCAAGCGCGCCTTGGCAGCCTATTCGGATATGGAAGAACTAATCCGCCTAGGGGCGTATCGGCGCGGTGCCGATCCGGGAACAGATCGTGCCATAGCCTTGGCAGAACCACTTGAAGAGTTCCTTAGCCAGGGCAAACAAGAGCGCACGGCTTTTGCCGAAACCTTCGAAAGGCTATCAAGCATCATGAACACTCAGAGCTAATGCTAAGGTCGATGTCATAACTAAAGCAAATGAGTGAGCCGATGGTGCTCTTTTTCTACTCACGGGAAAATTCGACAGATCGAAAGAGCGATTTCTTAACCCACAGCGTGTACATAAGAGGTGTAACGTAGGGAAAGTAATGATGAAAACGGGCTCAACGCTAATTAAACTGGCCAAGCATAAGGTCGACAGCGTGCAGATGCTTATCAGCGCTGCAGAGCGCACGCGGGAAGACATTGAGCGGAAAAAAGGTGATCTGTTGGTCTCCGAAAAGCGCGAGCGCACCCGCGCGGAAGCAGACCCCGGAATGATGGGCCATTGGGTTGCCTATTCTCAAGTTCTAGTTGCACAACGTGCAAATCTAGAAGCTTCGCTCGTGGGCGTAGAAGAACAATTGGAAGCCTTGCGCGGTGACTTGCAAGCGGCCTTTGAACAGCAAAAAAAGTTTGAAATGCTTGAAGAGCGCCGGGTAAGCCGGACAAATACCTCAAAGGCAAAGCGCGAGCAGGCTTTCCTTGATGAAGCGGCCCTAATCCGCGCTGCAAGGCGAAACATCGCCTAAAAAGTTACACCAGATCAAAACGAAATCGTCTGAAGGGTCCTTAGGGGCCCTTTTTTGTGCGATAGGCTAGGGGATGGTTCTGGGTAACCAACTCAGTCAGGCGGGCGCCAGCCACATGGGTGTAAATTTGTGTTGTCGCGATATCGGCATGGCCCAACATCACTTGGACTGATCGCAGATCCGCGCCTCCCTCCACCAAATGGGTTGCAAAGGCATGGCGCAGTACGTGTGGGCTCATTTTGGTTGGGTCGAGGCCCGCCTCAATCGCAAGGCTCTCCAAAAGACGCGCAAATTCGCGTCGCCCAAAATGCCCGGCCTTGCCCTTTGCCGGAAACAAAAACTTGCCAGCTTCGCCTCCTTGAGCACCATCAGGCAAACTGTGGACACGGACCTCAAGCCAAGCACCCAAGGCGTTTCGTGCATGGGATCCCAAAGGCACCAAGCGTTCCTTCCCGCCCTTGCCCTTAACACGCATTGCAGTTGCTTCTGGTTTGGGCACCGCCCGCATCGGTAAGCCAACCAATTCGCTTACGCGCAACCCACAGCCATAAACCAACTCGATCATGCAGGCTGCGCGCAGTGCTTTCCAGCCCTTAAGGCGGGTGGCTGCGGCGAGCAGTGCGTCAATGTCGGAAATTTCTGCTGTCTTCGGTAAAGTACGTGCTCGTTTCGGTCCATCCCAACGCTTTGTCGGGTCGTCTGGGCACCACCCTTCACTGACAGCAAATTGATAGAATTGGCGTAACGCCGCCCGTCGTCGGGCGATGGTTGTACTACTCAGACCGCGAACGCTTAAATCTTGCGCAAAGGCCTCTATATCTCGGTGATCCACAGCGCACGTCTCGACATTGCGCGCGGCCAAAAACGCAGAAAAATCGATTAAGTCGCGCCGATAGGCATCTAAAGTGTTGCGCGCTGCCCCACGCTCCACCCCAATCATCTCAAGGAAAGCTTCAATCTGTGGGTTCACTTCGGCGGGGTCCAGCTGGGCTTTGATGGCGCTTTTGTCTTGGACATAGGCGCGGCTTTAGGTGCAGGTGCACGAGTTGATGGCGCGAGTGCGGCCTGACTAGGTTTTGCGGCCACAGCAGGGGATTTGGCTTTGGCCTGATTTGGCATTGACGTGTTTGCGCGCAAGCCCGCGGATGGTGTTGTCTGGGCAGGACTTGGCTTGGAAGCCGTCGGTTGGGAGGCTGGTGCGGTAGCCGCCACCGGGCGTGATGGAGCCACCATATCTAATGCCAACATATATTCGCGTGCTAAGTCGATAGCCTGCGTCGACAAACCTACGCGGCGCAGAGCGCGCACGGCAATCGCAACTGTCTCTGCATCTGCACTTGCAGGCTCTTGGCCTTGAAGCGCCAAGCCCACCAATAAGGCTACTTCGCCCTTCGAACCGCGCTCTGCAGCAAAGCTTAAAGCTGTGCGCATACCCGCTTGCCCGCCCTTTATGTCTGGCAGACCTGGCTGAATCAAGGTCGCGAGCCCGCCCGACGTTGGCATGCCGGCAGACCATGCGATCAAAGCATCGCGAATCGCTTGGCGTTGGGCGCTTGGGTTGATCGCAGCCTCAATGTGGCGCTCAACTGGTCGATCACCTGCCACCGGGTCCAACAACGCCAAAACAAGCCGTTGCCGAGGCGACAAGGGAAATGGGCTGCGGATCTCTAGTGCTTTCGCAAGGCGCACATCTCCGGCCCACAACGCAGCTTCTGCGAGAGATTGCATTGCCAAAGGTGGGATCTGGTCGGGCGCGGTATCGACTAGGCTTCTGAGTTCCTCGATCAGTAAGCGTGCCTCTAGGGCTCGGCCCTGCGCGCTGTTGGCTTGGCCAATCGTCTTGGCCCATGTTTCTGCGATTGGAGGTGGAGGCGCTGGTTGGGGAAGCGGTGCCACTGTAACATCTACCGGTTGGCCAAGGTCGGCGTCCATTGCAGGGGTGGGCAGCGCAACTGGTGCTGGCACAGGGACCCGCAAAAGCGCTTCTTGGGTAGGTGAGGCCACCCCGGTCTGGGCAGCGCGACGAAGCAATAGGATTGCTTCATTCCTAGGGACACGGGTTTCGAAATCAGGCCAGTTGAGGATGGATGACAGCGCAGTCGGGTCGCCATTGCTCGACAACGCTTTTGGCAATTTCAATTGCGCCTTCATGCTCAGGGCCAGTGCTCGGCCACTATCTGCTCGAAAGGGCGGTGGGTTTGTGACGGGGCCTGAAACAGCAGCCACCGCACGGCCTAGCCATGTATCGGTCTGGCCCTTGCTCCTAGCAAGGTCAACCGAGAGATTGGCGGCAGCGGCTTCTCCATTCAGCGCATAACAAGTGGCCCGCGTCTCCATCCAACTGGAACTCGAACTGGTTCCATTGGCTTCGTCTAGACCTGGTGCAGCAACCCAGCCACAGGCCTCATCGATTCGACCTGCACGGAAAGCGGCATCAATGGCAAGATTGGTTAAGGCTGGGTCGGAGGTCAGGCGGGGCACGGTTTGAAATAAGCGCATTGCAGCTTCTGAGGGGCCTAAGCGATTGGCAGCAAGAAACCGCGCTCGCGCTAAATCTAAGTCGCCTGCCGGGGCAGAACCGCCTGAAAATACTGCTTGGCGGACTAGGCGCTGTAGGGAGGGAAAGCGCAAATCCGGACCAATTCGATCAAAGGCTAATGCTAACGTGATCGGGTCAGCGCCTTGCCAAAGGCCGCTGTCGAGGCGCTCAAGACTGAGGGGCAGGGCAGCAGCACCCCACGGGCCAACTTCTTTTAAAGGCGCGGACTCAATGGTGCTGATGGATTGTGCCAGAACAGGCGATGCAGCCATGGAGCAGAATAAAGCGCTGGTCAGGAAGAGCTTACGTATCATCATGCCTGTCATAATCCATTTTGCGGCAAAACAGTGGCCTATCGCCTCACACAGGCGCGATTGCGTGAACCACGCGACAAGCGCACATTTAATCCCTATGTTCGCTTATCGTTCTTATCCTAGCGAATCAACGCCATGTCCAGTGAACCCCATTCTCCCCAGCCCGCCTTGACAATTTCTCAACGTGCGATGGCGCGTGCGCCGGGCTCATCCAATAGGGCAGATGGAGGGAACGAACACCCTTGGATGATGGGCCTCAATGATCAGCAACGAGAAGCCGTCGAAGCCCTAGATGGCCCGGTTTTGGTATTGTCGGGCGCTGGTACTGGAAAAACCAAGGTGCTGACGTCTCGCTTGGCACAATTGCTGGTAACGGGGCGGGCAAAGCCATGGGAGATCTTGTCGGTTACTTTTACCAATAAAGCCGCGCGCGAAATGCGCGATCGCACCCAGCTTCTAATCGGTCCAGCGGCGGAAGGGTTACGTTGGCTTGGTACTTTCCATTCCACAAGTGCGATGATCCTGCGTCGCCATGCGGAACTAGTGGGCCTCAAGCCTAGCTTCACTGTGTTGGATACCGACGATCAGATCCGCTTGATGAAACAGGTGATTGAGGCTGAAAATATCGACCAAAAGCGCTGGACGCCGCGGTTCCTTGCAAGCTTGATTGATGGCTGGAAGAACCGTGCCCTGACGCCCGATAAAGTGCCAGCGGAGGAGTCATTTCTGTTTGCCAATGGTAAGGGCGCTAAACTCTATGCGCTTTATCAATCCCGCCTCAAAGTGCTCAATTGCGTCGATTTCGGCGATCTCCTGTTGGAAACCATCAGTCTGTTTCTGAAAGAACCAGACTTGCTCGCAGAGTATCACGATCGCTTTAAATATATTCTGGTCGATGAATATCAGGATACCAATGTCGCCCAATATCTATGGCTGCGCCTTTTGGCGCGTAAGCGGAAAAATATCTGCGTCGTGGGTGACGATGACCAGTCGATCTATGGATGGCGCGGAGCGGAAGTCGACAATATCCTCCGCTTTGAACATGACTTTCCAGGTGCGAAAATCATCCGCTTGGAGCGGAACTACCGCTCAACCCCGCATATTTTGGCGGCGGCAAGCCATTTGATCGCAAGCAATAAAAATCGCCTTGGCAAAACTCTTTGGACCGAAATTCCGGAAGGAGACCGGGTGTTGGTGCGCGGGATTTGGGATGGAGAGGCTGAGGCGCGCTTGATTGCTGACGATATTGAGCAATGGCGTCGCACCGGCCGCCGTTACGATGAAAGCGCGGTTTTGGTTCGGGCCTCGTGGCAGATGCGCGCCTTTGAAGAACGATTCCTGATGTTGCAAATCCCTTACAAGGTTATTGGTGGACCGCGGTTTTTTGAACGAGCAGAAATCCGCGATGCGCACGCTTATTTGCGTCTCATTCGTTCGCTCGATGATGATTTGGCTTTTGAGCGTATCGTCAACGTGCCCAAACGCGGGATTGGCGATACGAGTGTGCAACGTTTGGGTACGGCTGCCCGTCTTGCTGGCGTTCCCTTGTTCACCATGGCGAGCCAATTATTGGGTAGCGACGAACTGAAAGGTCCTGCTCGCACCGGTTTGACCCGCTTCATCCATCAGTTAGAGCACTGGCGCAAAAAGTCGTTGGAGTTGCCCCATACCGAATTGGCCGAGCTCATTTTGGATGAGAGTGGTTATACCGATATGCTAAAGGCGGACAAAAATCCCCAGTCGGTTTCCAAACTAGATAACTTGAAAGAACTGGTCCGCTCGATGGGCCAGTTTGATACGCTGGCGGCCTATCTTGAGCATATTGAATTGGTGATGGACCTCGACCGTACTGAAGAAGGCGATGCCGTACAAATTCTCACCCTCCATGCCGCGAAGGGCTTAGAATGGCCATTGGTATTTCTGCCTGGGTGGGAGGAAGAAGTGTTTCCATCTAGGCGCGCTTTGGATGAAAAGGGCGATAAAGCTTTGGAGGAAGAGCGCCGCCTTGCCTATGTTGGTATCACCCGCGCCCGGGAAAGTGCCCGCATCAGCTTTGCCGCCAATCGCCAAATCTATGGTCGGTGGAATAGCGTCTTACCTAGCCGCTTTGTCGATGAACTCCCCGATGGCCATGTCGATGCGGTCTCAGATACAGGCTATTTCAATCAAGGCACTGGTGGCGCGGCAGAGCGGTTTGCGGCCTATGGTCCGCTTTCAACCCAGCCCGGGAATGGCTTTGGAACAGGCTATGAAAGTCCAGGTTGGAAGCGCGCGCAGGCCGCTGCCGCTTTGGGCAAGCTCGCACCAGGCATGGCAAAAGGGTTTGGTGGGCCGATCATTGATGGCGAAGCCAAACTTCTGGCGCGGACCGGGGCTAAAGATGCCACCTATGCAGTTGGTCAGCGCATTTTTCATGATAAATTTGGCTATGGCGCAGTACGCCATGTCGAGGGATCGAAACTGACGATTCAGTTTGAAAAGTCTGGCGAGAAAAAAGTGCTCGACAGCTTCGTAAGTCCGGCCTGAACTGGACCTACCTTACCCGATTACTGGCGGAACAAGCTCAAGATGCTCTGTGGTGCTTGGTTTGCAATCGACAGAGCTTGGGTGCCCAATTGCTGCTTAACCTGAGCCGCCTGTAAGCGGGCCGATTCCACCGCGAGGTCTGCGTCAACCAAGTTCCCGATCCCGCCTTTGATGGTGTCTTGCAGCTTGCTGACGAAAATTTCATGGTTTTCGATGCGCTTGGCAGATGCCCCAAGGCGCGCCAATTCGGCGTTCACAAATTCAAGTGAGGCCACAATCCGGTCACGTACGGTTGCGGCGTTAGCCGCTGTGTCGAGAACGTCGGTGTCCCCAAGATAAATATCTGCGGCGGGAGCAGCTACCGCCGTGCCGGCCCCTGCGACCAATCTTAGGTCGATGATTGGTAAGGTCACCGTTAAGCTGCCGGTCGAGTTGGCGAGGAAGGTAAAGTTAGCAGCCGCACCATTAAGGGCATTGCCACCGTCAAAGACCGCGTTAGCGATCACCGAGGCAACTTGATCGCGCAACGCGATGAATTCGGCGTTATAGGCAGCCCGGGCAGTTGCGCTCTGCGAAGCGTCGGACGCGGCAACTGCCTTTTCGCGCATTTGGGAGAAAATATCCGAAATCTGTTCGCCGGCTGCTAAGGCGACGTCGGCAATCGACTTGGCCCGGTTCAAGCTGTTGCGAACCGCGTCATAAGCGGAGAGTTCCGACCTTTGCTGTTGGGCGATGTTATAGATCGCACCATTGTCCTTTGCCACGGCGACTTTCAGGCCCGTATTGATACGGTTTTGGATGCCGTCCATCTCGCGATTGGTCTTGTTCAGGTTTTGGAGAGCCGTCATAGCTCCCATATTTGTATGCACACTACCTGACATGGTTCGGTCTTTCTTTTTTAATCACCCGGCCAGTCTCAACAAGTTTTAAGGTGAGATGACCTAAATTAACTTACAGTTGTTGTTGCGGAAACATGGTGAATATTTCGTAAATTACCAGCTGGTTCAAGAAACTTTGATCCGGCTTGCTTCCGCTTTAAACTTTGGTCCTTTAGTTCCGGAACAGCGACAGGATGGTCTGAGGCGCCTGGTTGGCGATCGAGAGTGCCTGTGTGCCTAATTGTTGTTTGACTTGCAGCGATTGCAATCGAGCGCTTTCGCTGGCGAGGTCTGCGTCAACCAGATTGCCGATGCCGCCGGTGATGGCGTCTTGCAATTTGGAAACAAAGATCGAATGGTTTTCAACGCGCTTGGCCGATGCACCAAGGCGCGCCAACTCTGAGTTGAGGAAGGTCAGTGAGGCGACGACCTGATCTCGCGAAGTTGCGGCTAGAACTGCCGTGCTTAGATCCGAAGTCACGCCCAAATAGATATCAGCTGCAGGAGTTGCGACTGCGGTGCCTGCACCTGCACCTAAGGCAAGATCAAGGGTCGGCAAGGTGATGGTTTGGCTGCCGGTAGTATTTGCTTGGAACGTTAAGTTCGCACCGCCACCGAGGATATTGGCACCATCGAACACCGCGTTGGCAATGACCGAAGGAACTTGGTCACGCAGGGCGGCGAATTCAGAATTATAGGCCGCGCGGCTGGTAGCTGAGATTGAGGTGTCAGATGCTGCAACCGCCTTTTCGCGCATCTGAGTGAAGATATCCGAGAGAGCCTCGCCAGCTGCTAGAGCTACGTCAGCAATCGACTTTGCCCGATTCAAACCATCAGCAACCGCGTTGTAGGCAGAATTTTCAGAGCGTTGCTGTTGGGCGATGTTATAGATCGCCCCATTGTCCTGCGCTTTTGCAACCTTTAAGCCGGTATTGATCCGGCTTTGGGTAACACTCAGTTCACGTGAGGTCGCATTCAAATTCTGAAGCGCGACCATCGCTCCCATATTAGTGTGGACGCTATTTGCCATCTTCTAAAGTCCTTCCAGCCATTCAGGCGGAACCCTCGCTATCTTGAGGGTCAGTCCGCAAACTCTGGCATAGGCTCCGCAATTGGCATGCCAGCGGCATTAATCATATAATATACTGTATTTTATCTATATTTTTAAGATCACATCAAAGTCGATTGTTGCCAAACATGGTAAACACTGCCGGGTCATTACAGTTAACAGGCAAAATTTGCCGCTCTGACGGGCCAATCGCAGAATTGCCCGCTGTCTTTCGTTGCAGTGCCTTCAAACGCGCGCTAGAGCGCCTATGACAAGCAAGGATCTAGTCCGAGGGGAAACAGATATGGCTCGTAAGAAGATTGCGCTCATCGGTGCAGGGATGATTGGTGGCACATTGGCCCATATCGCGGCGCGAGAAGAGCTAGGCGATATTATTTTATTCGACATCGCTGAAGGTGTGCCGCAAGGCAAAGCTTTGGATATTGATGAAGCAAGCCCTGTGTTTGGTTCCGATATCGACATCAAAGGGGCGAACGACTATGCGGCAATTGCTGGCGCAGACGTCTGCATCGTCACCGCTGGTGTGCCGCGCAAGCCTGGCATGAGCCGCGATGATCTAATCGGCATCAATCTCAAAGTGATGAAGGCTGTTGGCGAAGGCATCAAAACCTATGCGCCAAACGCTTTTGTCATCTGCATCACTAACCCACTCGATGCCATGGTTTGGGCCCTGCGGGAGTTCTCTGGCCTGCCACACCATATGGTATGCGGCATGGCTGGCGTCTTGGACAGCGCGCGTTTCCGCTGGTTTTTGGCAGAGCATTTTAAAGTTGCAGTCGAAGACATTCATGCTTGGACCCTAGGTGGCCATGGCGACGACATGGTGCCAATGGTGCGTTACTCCACCGTTGGTGGGCTGCCACTACCTGTCTTGGTAGAACAAGGGAAAATCAGCCAAGAACAACTCGACGCGATTGTGAAGCGCACCCGCGGCGGTGGCGGCGAGATCGTGGCGCTTTTGAAGACTGGCTCAGCCTATTATGCGCCAGCCGAAAGCGCGATCGCAATGGCTGCTTCCTTCCTGAAAGACAAAAAGCGTGTCTTGGCCTGTGCCTGCCATTTGACTGGCCAGTATGGCATAAACGACATGTATGTCGGTGTGCCTGCGGTGATTGGAGCCGGTGGTATCGAGAGCATCATTGAGTTCCCGATGGATGCGGCTGAAAAAGACATGTGGGCAAAGTCTGTTGCAGCCGTGAACGGCTTGCTGGCTGCCTGCAAAGAGATTGAGCCCTCGCTGGCTTAATCGTGGCGATCGGTCCAACCCTTACCACAGAGAGATTGGTCCTGCGTCCCCCGACGCAGGACGATTTCCCTGCTTTCGCGACCATGATGGCCAACGCCGACCATGTGCAATTCGTTGGTGGCGCTTTGACAGAATCCATGGCTTGGCGGCAATTGGCAGCCATAACGGGTGCTTGGTCGCTGCGCGGCTTTTCGATGTTTTCTGTCATTGAGCGCGATACAGGTCAGTGGGTAGGCCGCATCGGTCCGTGGATGCCTGAAGGCTGGCCCGGCACGGAGGTTGGTTGGGGCTTGGCACCCGAAGCAACCGGCAAGGGCTATGGGGTCGAGGCAGCAACAGCCTGTATGGACTGGGTGGTAGACCACCTAGGTTGGACAGATATCATCCATATCATTGATCCAGCCAATAAGCCCTCTGAACAATTGGCTGCACGCTTGGGGTCAACCAATTTAGGGCCAACCAGAATGCCAGAGCCAATGCATGAACTCCAAGTCAATGCGTGGGGGCAAAGTTCGCAACAGTGGCGGGCGCGGCGGGCTGGTTAGTCTCCGCCAGCCAGTAGCTCGCCGATGATTGTATCGGCAACGAGACGTCCTTCAGCAGTCAATCCAAGATGGGTTGGGTTTCGCCACATCAGGCCTTGGCGCACGCGTGCTTGAATTTGGTCGTCAGGGAGGGGTAAGCCGGGCGCATTTTGGACGGCCACGCCGTCCTGCAAGCGCAAGCCCATCAGCCAGAACTCGTCGCGCACAGCGTCTTCTGACAATAATTCGTCTTCAAAGATGCCATGACCGTTTAGGGCGACGCCATCACAATAATCTTTTGGACGGAGATGGCCCTTGGTGGCACGCCGAGCAGCGCCCCATCCAAGCCGTCCATGTGCGCCGGGACCAACGCCGATCCAATCCTGTGACATCCAGTAGAGCATGTTATGGCGCGACCGATTGGCAAGTCCCTTTGCGTGGTTTGAGACCTCATAGGCATCAAAACCCGCTTGCTCTAGAACAGATTGGGTCAGAAGGTAGAAATCTGCTGCTTGGTCATTGTCTGGCAAGTGCAGCGAGCCACGCCTTACAGCGCGGGCAAAGGCTGTTCCGTCCTCAATCGTCAATTGATAGGGGGATACATGATCAGGCGAAAGGGTGAGGGCGAGGTCCAATTCTTGCTGCCACGCGTCTAGGGTCTGGCCCTGGCGGGTATGTATCAGGTCAATGGATAAGCGGGGGAAAATCGTTCGGGCCAGACCTGCGGCTGCCAAACCCTCCTGCGCGCTGTGAAATCGGCCAAGTCCCTTTAAGCTGGCGTCATCTAATGCCTGCAGGCCAAGCGACAGCCGTTCGACGCCTGCGAGGCGAAGATCCTGAAAGCGAGCAGCTTCTGCGTCCGTCGGATTTGCTTCAAGGCTGACTTCAAAGTCATTGGCAAAGCCCCAAAGGCTCCCCGCATGCTCAATGATGCGGCCAACTTGGCCTGGGTCCATCAAACTTGGCGTGCCGCCACCGAAAAACAGACTTGTCAGCGGGCGCTTGCCTGTCTGGTCGCGCCAATAGGCCATGTCAGCCAGAATGGCCCTCACTAACGGCTCGGTATCCTGCCCGCGTGCTTTGTAGACGTTGAAGTCGCAATAGGGGCAGATTGCGGCGCAAAAGGGCCAATGGACGTAAAGCCCTAAGCGCCGCTCAATCATGATAGAACTGCAGCGACAAATTTCGCAAAGGCGTCCGCGCGATGGCTCATCGCGTGCTTTACTGCGGGGTCCAATTCGCCAAAGGTCTCTGTGTGGCCTGAAGCGACAAAGATCGGATCATAGCCAAAGCCGTTTGTGCCACGCGGCACGGCCACCACTTCACCAACTACTTCGCCTTCAAACGCCTGTTCGCGGCCATCTGGATAAACCAGCGCCAAGGCACATACAAAGCGGGCTGAGCGGTCGGTCGCGCCCTTTGCTTGCAACTGTCGTTCAATCTCAGCCATAGCGGCATAGAAGTCCCGGTCTGGCCCAGCCCATCGGGCCGAATAAATAAAGGGTGCGCGTTCGAGTGCCATCACTTCCAGCCCCGAATCATCTGCCAGGGCAGGTAGTCCAGTCGCTAGGCAAGAGGCTCGCGCTTTCAATAGGGCATTGCCTATGAAAGTTGTTTCGGTTTCTTCGGGCTCAGGCACGCCCAAATCCCCCGCGCTCACCACTTCAATCTCAAACGGGGTAACAAGGGCCGCGATTTCTTTGAGCTTGCCCTGATTGTGGCTAGCGATCACCAATTTTTCGAAAGGCTTACTGGATTTCAACATGATCTACCTTTCGCATCTCGTGGGGCTTTGTTAGACCAATTACTCAAAGCCTGAATGAAGCTGTGCGTTTACGCTGGATATTGTTTTTTGACCACGGCGACAGTCGCCCTTGAAGGAGCTCACAATGTTTTCGACCCGTGCCCTCGCCCTTGCTCTTACGCTTTCTGTCTCGCCCATGGCGATGGCGATTGCAACGGCCCAAACTGCCCCTGTTGCCGCGGTTGAAACGCGTACCGTCGGTCAATTGGTTATGCAAAATGTGCCTGTCACCCCCGAAGCCATCCGCGAGCGCTTGATTCAATACACAAACACGCGTGCTGCTTCCTTCCAAGACTTTCTGCCCGACGGTGGCATTCTCATCTCTACCCGCTTTGGCGATGTCCCCCAAATCCATGAGGTCAAAATGCCAATGGGCGCGCGCAGCCAATTGACCTATTATTCGGAGCCTGTTGGGGGCGCAGCGGTCCGCCCAAATTCTGGCGGCAGTTTCGTCTTTGGTAAGGACAAAGGCGGGGATGAGTTCACCCAAGCCTATTTGTTCGATCGTGCCACTGGCCTTGCTAAAGCCTTTACCGAACCGGGCACACAAAACGCTGGCGTCCGCTTTACCAAAGACGGCAAGCTGGCCGCTTGGACGGTCACCCGCAATGGCACGGCAGTTCGCGACATCGTGATTGCCAATCCAGAACAGCCCGACAGCCGCCGCCTAGTGTATCGCGCTGAGGGCGGCTTTGGCATTGCTGACCTATCCGATGATGGCAAAACCATTCTGTTGGGGCGGGGCATTTCGGTCAATCTCTCCAAGCGCTGGACATTGGATGTTGCAACCGGGACTTTGACAGCCATCACACCAGACCTGAAAGTCGCTTACGATGGCGGGACTTTCGCGGCTGATGGCAAGTCGATCTTTATCCTAACCGATGAAGGCTCTGAGTTCTCCTATCTGGTTCAATTGGATCTAGCGACCGGCGCACGGACCCGTGTGTCTCCTGCAATGAATTGGGATGTCGAAGGCTTTGACCTGTCGCCTGATGGTAAGACTTTGGCCTATACCGTCAATGAGAATGGGCTCTCGAAGCTCTATCTGCAAAGCACTTCGAAGGGTGCCAAAGCAGAACTGGTCGCTTTGCCTGTTGGCACCGTTGGCGGCGTAGATTGGGACCCTGCTTCCAAGCGTTTGGGCATGACGCTCTCAACCGCTAAAGCGCCGGGCGATGCCTACACCTACGATGTCGCAACGAAACAGCTGACCCGATGGACCATGAGTGAAATTGGTGGTTTGAACCCCGCCAACTTTGTTGAGCCGAGCTTCTTCAACTACCCAACGTTTGACAAGGTAGATGGCAAGGCGCGCACTATCCCCGCCTATATCTATAAGCCCAAGAGCGCGACCGCGTCGAACCAAGCCCCTGTGATCATTAATATTCATGGTGGTCCAGAAGGCCAATCACGCCCCGGCTTTTCCTCAACCGTCCAATACTGGGTGAATGAGCTTGGTGCGGCCGTCATATTCCCGAACGTGCGCGGCTCAACCGGCTATGGCAAAACCTATGTCGATCTCGATAATGGCTTCAAGCGCGAGGATTCAGTCAAAGACATTGGCGCGCTTTTGGATTGGATCGCGACTCAACCAGACCTCAACCAGCGTAAAGTGGTGGTCTATGGCGGCTCGTATGGCGGCTATATGGTGCTGGCCAGCATGACCAATTTCAATGATCGCCTCGCGGGCGGAATCGATATTGTCGGCATTTCGAATTTCACGACCTTCCTGCAAAACACCAATGGCTACCGCCGTGATTTACGCCGGGTCGAATATGGTGACGAGCGCGATCCAGCCATGCGCGCATTTCATGAAAAGATCGCGCCACTGAATAACGCAGATAAGATCACAAAGCCCCTATTTGTGATCCAAGGCGCAAACGATCCGCGGGTCCCGATCTCAGAAGCGGATCAGATCGTTGCCAAAGTCCGCAATAATGGTGGCCAAGTCTGGTACATGGTCGCCAAAGACGAAGGCCATGGCTTTGCCAAGAAGGGGAACCGCGACGCTCAACGTGAAGCGGAAACCCTGTTCTTTCAGCAAGTGTTTGGTACCAAATAAGTTGGTGGGACTGTGCTGTTAAGCGGTGAATACGCGTGACAGCACAGCCTGACGGTCTAATCCCCAAGCATTTGTTAGGCCTTGGGCAAACAGTTGGCGAACATCATTGGCCGGGACTAAATCGCGGTCCTCATAAAGGCGGCTCAAGCCCGGCCAATCTCCCAACATGCGGCCACCCTTAACTGCGCCACCCAACAAGAAGGACACCCCTCCAGTTCCATGGTCGGTACCGCCAGTGCCATTGACCCGAACTGTGCGGCCAAACTCAGTGGCAATCACAACTGTCGTATTGGCCCATACTGGGCCAAGCCCGGCGCGCAAGGCTTTAATTGCGTTATCCAAAGCCTCCAATCGGTTAGCCAACTGGCCTTGTGCGCCACCTTGATTAGCGTGGGTGTCCCAGCCTTCAAACGACAGCACAGCACCAGCTGGACCACCGGGGGCGGCAAGAATGCGCGCGGCAGCGCTGGCCAGTGGCGCATAGGTGCCTTGTCGACCACGGCCCGTGTCACCGCTTAACATGGTCCCACCATCAGCAATTCGGTCCGTTTCAATCGCCATCGCTAAGGCATTGGATAGCATGGCGTCCCCGGCATAAAGATCGGACAAGCGGGCCAAGGTATCGCCATCGCTTTCAGGGGCTAAAGGTGGGGCCCAAGAGGTCGCTTTGGCTGGTCCACGCAAAACCAAGGGAATGGTTCGACCAATAGCGACCCCTTCTTGCGTGGGCCCACTTGGCAGCATCGCTAAAGCACGATTCATCCAGCCAGACCGGACGCTCGTCAGTTGCGCGGTTCCAGCTTCCAATAGGTCTTGGGCATCAAAGTGCGAGCGGTCGCGGTAAGGGCTGGCCGCCGCGTGCATGAAGGACATCTGACCCGTTTGCCACATACCATGCATCTCCTTTAGAGCGGGATGCAATCCAAAACCATCGACGAGTGGCAGGGTCCCATTGGGTCCGCCGGGTCCGTCTAAGGCAATGGCACCACGAAAGCTGCGATAGGCTGGATCATTATAGGGGACGACGGCTGTCAGGCCGTCCATCGCCCCGCGCAAAATGATGAACACGAATTTCCCAGAACCAGCCTCGGCTTGCGCAAAGCTAGCTGTTCCCCCCAGCATAGCAAGGGATAGGCCCGAAAGCCCCGAGGTTAGGAGTGTGCGGCGGTTGGTCATCTGCGTTGAAACTCCGGGCTCATGAGGGCAAGCACAATGCCTTGACGGGCGGTCTGTGCACGGGAAATGGCAGTTCTGGTTTTATCAGTCAGGGCCGGGCCCAAGGCGCTCTCGGCAAAGGCGATGGGCTGGAAAGTCTCGCCAATTACATCGGCTGCCAGATTGGCCCAATCAATGCGTTTCAGAATGGCATCAGGGGCGGCCCACTCACTGGCGACATCTGGCCAGCCTTTTGGACTGGGCGCACGCCATGGCGTTTGCCCCAATTGTTCAAAAGTTGCTCGGAGGGCCTGCATTGAGGCCGCCGTGGCACCACTTGCCCGCATCGTTGAGATCAAAAAATCATTGGGTGTTTTGAACTTGCTGGCTTCGGGTGCCCAGGCTTCAGGGCTTTGGATCAAAGTCTTGGCCAAAGCCGCTAAATCGCCCCCGCTTTGTCGGAAGGATGCCTCCAAGCGGGCCACTAGGGCCTGTGGTGGATCATCTGCTACAAAATGTTGGGCGACCTTAAACGCAATTCTCTTGGCCACCGACGGCCGCCGGGCGAGATGGCTCAAAATGGCCAAAGCTTGATTTTCGCCTGCGGGAGGAAAGCTCTTGCCTAAGACCACGCGGGCTCCTGGTTCGTGGAGTGCGGGTACAAAAATGGTTGTGCCGATCTTGGCATCTTGCGCCAATCGGCGAAGTCGCGGGCCCGCCACTGTCCAACCAGTCAGCGCGCGAGCGAACTCGGTCACGTCGGCTTGGCTATAGCCACCGTCAGCACCCAAGGTGTGGAGTTCCAGGATCTCGCGCGCCAAATTCTCATTTAGGCCGGCAGCCCGCCTGCGACCCTGTTGATTCTGGGCAGCTTGAGAATTAGGTCCAATCGACTGGGCTTGATCGAGGTAAATCAGCATACCCACATGGGTGTCGGCTTTTACCAGCAGTTCTTCAAATCGACCCCAGACGTAGGGACGGATAGCCTCTCGTTCAAACGAACCGGGGAATGGCGTTGTCTGCACATTGCGTGCAGCCATGGTGAAGTGATTTGACCAGAATTGGACCCAGCGCTCGGCAAAGGGGGCCGTAGTTGTCACGGCGTGTTGGATTCGGGCTTCGATCTCCCGTCCGGTGGTTTGGTTGACTAGGTCAGCTAGACGTACGCGCTCATCAACGCTGACCGCAGGACTGGGTGAAGCAGCGGCACGCTGTTGAGCGGCGCGTGCTTGCTGATAGCTCTGAAGTGCTTCAAAGGCTTGAGCACTCGTCAGCAAATTGTCTGATCGGATGTTTGTAGCTTGGCTTTGCCCCACTTGGCTGAGTAGCCAAGCTTTTGGATCAAGTGCGACCTTTGTAAGGTCTCCAGGGCGGGCCCCAAGGCCAAATCTGTTGGCAGCGATGACAGCGTTTAGGCTCATGATTATGTCGCCTCCTTGATTGCTCTAACGCAGCAAGGAGCCTGTTCCGTCGAAAAGGATTAGGCTGGGCTCACGCGCGTACCAAACAAAGCAGAGCCCACGCGCACATGGGTTGCACCAAACGTGATTGCTGCTTCAAAGTCGCCACTCATGCCCATCGACAGGACGCCCAAGCCGTGGCGCTGGGCAAGCTTGGCCAAAAGGGCAAAGTGCATCGCAGGCTCTTCGTCTTCAGGTGGAATGCACATCAGGCCTTCAATCGGCAGCCTACGAGCGGCGCACAGGTTCAATAAGGCTGGAAGATCCCGCGGCGCAACGCCAGCCTTTTGCTCCTCTTCGCCTGTATTCACCTGAACTAGCAGTTTTGGGAGCTTGTTACCGGCCCCTGCAAGTTTGGCCAAAGTCTCAACCAGTTTGGGACGGTCAACTGTTTCGATGACATCGAACAAGGCCATTGCATCTTCGACCTTATTGCTTTGCAAAGGGCCGATTAGATGAAGCTTCAGGTCGGGGTAGATCGCCCGGCGCGTGGCCCAGCGCCCCTGCGCCTCTTGGACCCGATTCTCTCCAAAGACGCGGAGGCCTGCAGTCAAAGCATCTTCGATTCGGTCTTCGGGTTGGACTTTTGAGACGGCCACAAGGGTGATGCTATCCGCTGATCGGCTCGCCGCGAGTGCCGCCTGCTTGATCCGGTCGCTGATTTCGGCGATGCGTGTGTTTATGTCCATGCCAAGGCTTCTAGCCGCCCTGCGCTCATTCCGAAAGCCGTTGAAGTCAGGCTACCCGCGCCTTGTGGTGCTGACCGATGATATGCGCGGCTATGATTTGGCACGGCAATCATTGGTCTGCCCGCCAGAAGCGATTTTGATTGAGCGAACTTATGGCAAGAAGGCTGCACCTAGGTCTCACGCTAAAGGACGACAACCGATTCGGTTGGCGACCGTTTCACCCCGTGAAGCCAGAGAAGGCGGTTTGGATGGTGTGCATTGGCCCGAAAGTCGGCTGCGGTTGCGCCGTCGAAGCGCGGTCGGCGGCCTAATCGAGACCGCCTCTGCCCATCGGGGTCTGAGTATCGCAAAAGCAAACAAGCAGGGTATCAGAGCCATTCTGATTTCGGTGGCATTTCCCAGCCAGAGTCCCAGCGCAAATAGGCCGGGTGCCAGCAAAGCAAAGGGGCCGATTCGATTGGCTTTTCTGCAACAGGCCTTTCCAGCTTGTGATCTCTATGGTTTGGGTGGCATTCAAGCCAAAACAACGCGTTATCTAGCCCGAAGCGGACTTTATGGGGTGGCACTGATCAGTGGTCTCACTGAATGATTTTCAGAAGTTAGGGTCTGTGTCCAAAGCCAAGAACGAGATTAGAACTTGAAGGCTGATTCGACTTTGACGCCAGGCTCACGACGCTGCGAACGTTCGCGGCTTTGGGATACGCCCAATTGCTCGTTCGGAACAACAACTTCGCCACCGACGCGGAACTTAGGGGAGACCTGATAGAAGGCACCTGCCATTGTGCGCCCAGAGTTTTGGCCGTTGCGCGGGGTCAAAGCGGTTGTGGGGTCTTGTTGAACGCCAAAAGTCATGCCCCAGCGGCTACGAGGATCAACTTTTACGGCAGCCTTTAGTTCACCGCGAGGGACCCAAGCATTCGCACCATCACGCACTTCAGAGCCAAAAGTGAACCGTTCGTACCACGGTGCTTGCGCGGATTGCGAGGTTGTAGGGGATGAGTTTGCAGACTTTTGATCACGCGCAACGGCTTGTCCGCCACTCATTACCATGAGTGCCGCCAAACTTCCTGCCATGATCAAACGGCTTCCTAACACGCCCTATTTCCTTTTTTGGCCATCTCGTGAACAAAGATGACTGCAATCCTTTACTATTTCCTTGCTCGCTTGAGAGCAATCCTAAATTGTTGTGAACTTCTGCAATCGAGCAATTTTGATGACCATCGAGCCGTTATAGTGATGAATCTGCAACGCGCTGTCGCTATCCGCGTTTGAACGCACAGTCTGTGCCACATTGGATCGCACCTTTGACTCTAGCGCAAGAACAGCTTCATGCTATAGACCCCTTGCTTTCCGTCCGGGGCGGGCGGGGGAGCTAGTCTGGAGCATGCCAATGCGCGTTGTCGCGCCTACACTCATCGTCGCACTCATGGTCACAACCGGTTTGGGTGGCTGCGCCACGCGCGCCAAAACGACTTCGACTGATCAAGCCGCTGCTGCCGCCGCCGCACCACAAGCCAACAAGGCTCGTACCGGCCTATTTTCCGGCCGCTCCGCCAAGGGCACTGGGGAAGCTGGGATTGGTGTAAACGCCTTCTTATGGCGCGCAACGCTCGATACGCTAAACTTCTTGCCGTTGCTGGATTCCGATCCTTTCGGCGGCACCTATGTCACGGATTGGCACGCTGTCGCTGAAAAGCCTGATGAGCGCTTCAAAGTTCAGGTTTATATTCTCGATACACGTCTGCGTGCGGATGGTCTGTCGGTGCAAGTGTTCCGTCAGGCTAAGGACGTAGCTGGCGCTTGGGTAGACGCTACCGTTGACCCAGATACGGCGATTCAGATCGAGAATGCGATTCTGACCCGGGCGCGCCAGCTGCGTATCGCCCAACTTGAAACGCGGTAATTCGTCTAAACTCGGCCTCAAGCTAGGTAGTGCTTTTTAGGGTTCTGCATCAGAGCAGGATTAACTGCCTGTATCTGCTTGGCAGCAAGCCCGCTTTTAGGGCAAAGGCATAGAGCTCGTTTGGCTGGTCGGCGTGGTGCTGTTCACCGATTTCATTGGGTTTGAGGCAATAAGGGTCTTTCATGGCTGCACGTTACAATCACCGCGAAGCAGAACCACGCCAGCGTGCGCGCTGGGACGCTGCTAAACTGTTCGAGGCCGGTCCGCCCGACCCAGCGCGCGCCAAATGCTATGTCTTGGAAATGTTCCCTTATCCTTCCGGGCGTATCCATATTGGCCACGTGCGTAACTATGCGATGGGTGATGTGATTGCGCGGCGCCGGCGTGCGGCTGGCGATCAAGTGCTTCACCCCATGGGGTGGGACGCCTTCGGTTTGCCGGCTGAAAATGCTGCGCGCGAACGTGGTGCCCATCCCGGCGCTTGGACACGCCAGAATATCGACGCCATGCGCGCTCAGTTGCAGCAATTGGGCTTTGCCATAGATTGGTCGCGTGAGTTCGCGACCTGCGAGCCCTCATATTACCGCCACCAACAGAAAATGTTCCTCGATTTTCTGGAAGCCGGCCTCGTCTATCGCAAAAAGAGCAAAGTAAATTGGGACCCGGTTGAAAACACCGTCCTGGCCAATGAGCAGGTTGTAGACGGTCGCGGCTGGCGCTCAGGCGCGCTGGTTGAACAGCGCTACTTGGAACAATGGATGTTCCAAATCACCCGATATGGCGAGGAACTGATTGCGGCCCTAGAAGGCTTGACCGGTTGGCCTGAAAAAGTGCGCATCATGCAGAACAATTGGATCGGTAGGTCCGAGGGTCTGCGGTTTCGGTTCCAATTTGATCCGTCTACGCCTTCATCTGTGGGTGAAGGATTGGAAGTTTACACAACCCGACCCGACACTTTGTTTGGGGCTTCTTTTGCCGGAATTTCGGTTGATCATCCAATTGCACTCAAATTGGCCGAAACCAACTCGGCTTTAGCAGAGTTTTGTGAATCCTGCCGCCGCGCCGGGACTTCTGAGGAAGCTATCGAAACCCAAGAAAAGCGTGGGTTTGATACGGGGCTGCGGGTGGTTCACCCATTTGACCCAAACCAGACCTTGCCTGTCTGGATCGCGAACTTTGTTTTGATGGATTACGGCACAGGCGCGATCTTTGCCTGTCCCGCCCACGATCAGCGCGATTATGAGTTTGCAACCAAATACAAATTACCAATCAAGCCTGTAATCTTACCTGACGGCGCAGATCCCGCAGCGGTGACTTTGACTGATGGCCCCTATCTAGGCCACGGCACTGTTTTCAATTCCGATTTCCTCAATGGCATGACCAGTGAAAATGCGAAGTCTGCAGCGATGGACAGAATGGAAGCATTGGACGCTGGCCAGCGCACGGTAAACTTTCGTCTGCGCGATTGGGGTGTGTCGCGTCAGCGTTATTGGGGCTGCCCGATCCCGATCATTCATTGCAAAACCTGTGGCCCCGTCGGTGTTCCAGAAGACCAATTGCCAGTGACCTTGCCCGATGATGTGACGTTCGACAAACCGGGCAATCCTTTGGACCATCACCCAAGCTGGAAGCACGTTGATTGCCCAAAGTGTGGTGCACCTGCCCAGCGTGAGACGGACACACTGGATACTTTTGTCGATTCGTCTTGGTATTGGGCCCGCTTCTGTGGCCAGCCAGAGGACCGTCCCACCGACCTAGAAGCTGTCGCCCATTGGCTGCCAGTGGACCATTATATTGGCGGGGTTGAGCACGCCGTGCTTCACTTGCTTTATTCGCGCTTTTTTGCCCGCGCGATGAAGGCGGTCGGCCATCAGCCAACTTCAGAGCCCTTCAGCCGCCTCTTCACTCAGGGTATGGTGACCCACGCGACCTTTAAGTCGCAAGAAGGGCTTTGGTTGTCGCCAGAAGAAGTCGAAATCACGGGGACCAATGCAGTAGAAATTGCAACTGGTAAGCCCGCGGTAGTCGGCCCTATTGAGAAGATGTCGAAGTCAAAGCGGAACACGGTCGATCCCGAGGACATTATCGACACCTATGGTGCCGATGTCGCCCGCCTATTTGTCCTGTCCGATTCTCCGCCAGAGCGGGATGTGGAATGGTCAGAATCGGGTGTTGAGGGATCGTGGCGCTTTGTCCAGAAAATCTGGGCCGCTTTTGATTCCCTGCCTGAAGACCTACCCGACCCCTTACAGGTCGCAACGGGTGTTGGCGGTGCCGCACTAGACCTGCGCCGAGCTGCTCACAAGGCGATTGCAGCCGTTAGCTTGGCAGTTGATAGTTACCGCTTCAACAGCGCCATCGCTCAATTCCATGAATTGGTTGGCCATATCCGTCGCGCCGAAAGTGATGAGAGTTTGGATATGTTGGCTGCCCGGGTTGAAGTCTTGGGGATTCTAGCCCGCTTGCTCCAGCCTTTCACACCGCATTTGGCCGAAGAGGCTTGGACGCGTCTCGGCGGCGAAGGCTTTGTTTCCGCTGCGCCTTGGCCAGAAGCTGATCAAAGCCTGTTGGCTGAAGCCACAATCATCCTGCCGGTTCAAATCGATGGCAAGAAGCGTGGTGAGCTGCATGTCGGCAAAGGCACGTCTAAGGAAGAGTTGGAAGCTTTAGCTCTGGCTTTACCCGAGACGGCGCATTTCCTTGCGGGTCGAATTGTGGCTAAACTCATTGTGGTTCCCGATCGGATCATCAACATCGTGACCCGTGAAGCATAGGATGGGCAAGGCCTTGGCAAAGATTAGTGGGTCTGCTTGGATGGTGGGGTTGTCTCTCACACTCGCAGGTTGTGGTTTTCATCCAGTCTACAGCACGCAAGGTTCTGGCATCGGGCCGGTGACCATTGCCGCTATTGAGGGCCGCACCGGTTATTATCTGCGCCAAGAGCTTGATCGCCGCGCGGTCTTGGAACAAGGCACGGGAACCCCCCGTGTTTTAAGCGTTAAATTTGAGCGGACCTTCACGCCTGCTGCGCAAGGTACGGATGGTATTTCCACCCGAAACGAGATGACAGTAACGGCAACCTATACTTTGGCCGCTGCGCCGCCGCTGCCAGCCATTCGCGGCAGCGTTACGACCAATGTTGCCTATGAAAGCCTCGACCAAGCCTATGGCGATGTGGCGCTGCAGGCAGATGCTGAAGAACGCGTTGCCGGACAGATCGCTGAGCGGCTTTGGCTCGATCTACAGCGGCAAGTGCGGGCAGCACGATGAAGCTGACGGGTTCTGCGGCCGCCAAAGCTGCGCAAAAGGACCTGTCGCCGCATTTTGTGATCCTGTCTGGCCCGGATTCTGGCCAATTGCGCCGGCTGGCGGAGGGGATTGCACTCCGGCACCAGACCCAAAACCCTGAGCTAGAGTTTAAGCGCTTTTCCGAAGATGACTTGAAGGCCAATCCAGGTGGTGTGGAAGAGGCGATCAGCAGCCCATCTCTATTTGGTGGCGCGGCGATTGCCCATGTAAGGATAGGCGGTGAGAAGGATGCCTCCGCGCTGGCGGGTTTGCTTGAGCGGGTGGATAAGGGTGGCCCCAAACCAGAAGGCGTGCTGATCTTGGACGTCGGCGATATTGGCCGGAGCTCAAAGACGCGCAAGATCTTTGAAGACTCCGGACACGCTTGGTCACTGCAACTTTATGAAACGACGCGGGATGAATTGCTTGGTGTCGCCCGTGCCGAGGCTAAGGCCGCGGGTGCCAGCATAGAGCCTGACGCCTTGTCGGCCGTGCTTGAAGCCGTTGCCCAAGATACTGATTCTGTGGCGGCGGAAGTGCAGAAGCTCGCGGTCTATGCAGGCCCGGCTGGGTTGATTGATTTGGCCTGTGTTGAAGCAGTTGGCTCTGGCGGGCGTGAAGCCGGTTTGGATGAAGCTATTGATGCGGCGTTTTCGGGTAATCCGATTTTGATGGTCCAGCGCCTCGAGCAAGCATTTGGTAGTGGGGCTAATGCGGTTGCCATCCTGAATTCGACAGGCCGCCGTGTCCGTTTGTTGCTGCAAGTCCGCGCCGGTGTTGAGGGTGGTGGCAATGCCGTTGATATCCTGAAGCATCCCAAGATGGGTGTATTCTGGAAACGCCAAGCCGAGGTCGCCCGTCAAGTCGGCCTTTGGAGCCGTGCGGCCTTGGAAGATGTCTTAACCGCGACCTTGGAGGCCGATGGGCAAGTCAAGCGGGCGGGATCTCCCGACACCGCTTTGGTTGAGCAGCTCTTGATCCGCATCGCCAAGCGAGCGGAACGGATGGCCAAGCGCTAATTCTAGTCGTTTTTGCCAGCGCGTTGGTCGCGCCAAGCTGCGATCCGAAGGCGAAGCGCGTTCAGCTTAATAAAGCCCTCGGCGTCCTTTTGATTATAGCCACCCGCCGCATCAAAGCTGATGAGTTCTTTGTTATAAAGCGAGAGCGGGCTAGAACGGCCCTGCACATAGACCCCGCCCTTATAGACTTTTAAAGTGACCTCGCCGGAGACATCCTCTTGGCTCGCGTCAATGGCGGCTTGAAGCATTTTGCGCTCTGGCGTGAACCACATGCCGTTATAAATCAGGGTGGCATAGCGCGGCATCAATTCGTCTTTGAGATGCATGGCACCACGGTCCAGCGTAATGCTCTCCATCGCGCGGTGGGCTTGCCATAAGATTGTGCCGCCCGGGGTCTCGTAATAGCCGCGCGACTTCATGCCGACGAAGCGGTTTTCAACCAGATCCAGGCCACCGACGCCGTTTTCAGCGCCAATCCGGTTGAGCTCAGCCAACAATGCCGCAGGACCAACGGCTTTGCCATTGATCGAAGTTGGATCGCCGCGTTCAAAACCGATGGTGATAAGCGTTGCTTTGTCCGGTGCTTCTTCCGGAGTGATGGTGCGACGGTCTACTCGCTTAGACACCAGATCGGGTACAGGTTCATTCGGATCTTCCAGAACAAGGCCTTCGGAGGAGGTGTGCAGTAGATTGGCGTCAATTGAAAAGGGCGCGTCTTGCTCTTTGCCAGTTGCAATCTCTATTCCGTGCTTTTTGGCATAGGCGATCAGGTCTGGGCGGCCTTGGAAACTCCACTCACGCCAAGGCGCAATGACCGTGACGTCGGGCTTTAGCGCATAATAGGATACTTCAAACCGTACCTGGTCATTGCCTTTGCCGGTTGCGCCGTGACACACGGCATCAGCCCCCACAAGATTTGCGATTTCGATCTGGCGCTTAGCGATCAATGGCCGCGCGATCGAGGTGCCCAACAAATAGACCCCCTCATATAGCGCATTGGCGCGGAACATCGGAAACACATAATCGCGGACAAATTCATCACGCAGGTCATCGATGAAAATATTCTCCGGCTTTACCCCAGCCGCTAGCGCTTTGGCACGCGCTGGGCCCAATTCCTCACCCTGACCCAGATCGGCGGTGAAGGTCACAACTTCGCAGCCATAGGTTTCTTGCAACCATTTGAGAATGATCGAGGTGTCGAGACCACCAGAATAAGCGAGAACGACTTTGTTGACTTTGCGTTGGGTGGTCATGGGGCTTGGGTTCCAAGGCTGAAGAGCGTGGGTGTCGTGCTAGGCAATCCACGTCGTGAGATCAAGCGGCCAAAGCAACATCTGATCCGCTAACTCCGTGTCATACAAGCAAGGGTCTCAGCTTCGCTTATCTTTGTTGAGCCATTTAAGCGCAAAAGCCAGGTGCACCATATGTGCCAACACAAAGGTGAAGGCCATAAACACCCGAGACGTTCCCAATGAAACAGCCTCCTTGGTCAATTGCTCGTTTGGCAGACGATGGGCAAGGAACGTTAGGAGCAGCCCGAAGCCCGCGGCAAGTGCTGGCGCAAACAACAGGGCAAACCGCCGTGGTGCCGACCAAGTGGGCTTTCCATTCAGCCCAAATTGCATCGGGACTTGTGCCCCGGGATCAATTCTTGCGGCTGCAGACGCTGAAATCAACGTCATCAGTATTAGGCCCGCGACAAAGCATAGATCCCCAGTCCACAGCAGAAGGTGAGAAAAATCGAGCGGGTTCACCTGCCGACTAGAGCACCATATCGTCCCCTTGGATAGGGGTTCTCAGCGCATTTCGATCCAAATGGATTAGGGTTGCAGGCCCGATCTAGAATGGAACAACTTGTATTGCTCTAAACCACAACTTGGGTGCCCAGTTCCACCACACGCCCAGAGGGAATGTGGAAGAAGTCCGTCGCATTGGTCGCGTTCTTTGATAAGAAAATATACAAATGATCCTGCCAAGGCGGCATGCCCGACGTGCTGGATGCCACAATCGTACGATGGCCTAAGAAGAAGCTCGTCGACATGATGTCAAACTTCAGCCCCTGCTTCCGGCACATGGTCAGTGCTTTGGGAATATTGGGGCTTTCCATGAAGCCGTAGTTAACGATGACGACGCGGACGTCGGGGATGATTTCTTCAATTTCGATCCGGTCGGCATCGGCCACGCGCGGTGTCTCGGCCGTGCGAACACTCAGGATCGCAATCTTCTCATGCAAAACCTTATTGTGCTTGAGGTTATGCATAAGCGCCACCGGAGCCAGATCAGGGTCGCTTGTCAAGAAAATGGCAGTCCCAGCAACGCGATGCGGTGGGTGGGCCATAAGGGTCTTTAACAGGTCACGCAGCGGGATTGAATCGCGCCTTGTTTTCTCGGAGAGGATTTGGCTGCCTTCCTGCCAACTCCACATGATCACCACAATGGCTGCCCCCAATACGAGTGGGAACCAAGCACCATGGGGGATTTTGAGTATTTGCGAACCGAGAAAGACCATATCCAAGGCTGCAATTGGAACCAACAATAGGGCAGCTTGGAACCCATTCCACTTCCACAAACGCGTAACCACCGGCACAGCCAACAGTGTGTCCATAAACATGGCCCCTGTTATCGCGATACCATAGGCAGATGTCAGGTTGCCGGAGGACTTAAACGAGAACAGCAGCACCAAGACACCAATCAGCAAAAAGGTATTGACTTGGGGTACATAGATTTGCCCGGCTTGGGTCTCGCTGGTGCGGCGGATTTGCATGCGGGGCAGAAGGCCAAGCTGAACCGCCTGTTGCGTCATGGAGAAGGCCCCAGTGATTACGGCTTGGCTGGCGATCACTGCAGCCATTGTTGCCAAAATCATCACAGGCCAGAAGGCGGCCTCCGGTACCATCATCCAGAAGGGATCTGCTTTTGCTGCTGGGTTGGCGAGCACAAATGCGCCTTGACCGAGGTAGTTCAACGCCAAGGATGGGAAGACTAGGACAAACCAAGCCGCCCGGATCGGGTTTTTCCCAAAGTGACCCATGTCAGCATAAAGCGCTTCAGCGCCTGTTACAGCGAGGAAGATTGAGCCAAGAATGACCAAAGCTACAAAGCCATTTTCCATCAAGAAGCGGACGGCATATATTGGGTTGAAGGCAAGCCAGACACGCGGATCATCGGCGATATGGTAGATACCTAGACCAGCTAGCGTTAGAAACCACAAAGCCGTAATGGGGCCAAACAAAGCAGCAATTTTATGGGTGCCTTTGGATTGCACCAGAAAAAGGCCAATCAGAATGGCTGCTGAAATCGGCAGAATATAAGGCGTAAACAGATTGCCGACACCCGGTGCGATTTTTAGGCCTTCAATCGCACCCAGAACGGAAATGGCGGGCGTGATGATGCCATCGCCATAGAAGAAGGCCGCGCCCATCACGCCGCAGAAGAATACCCAAGGTGACTTTTTGCCCATCGCGCGTTGGGCTAGCGCCATCAGGGCCAAGGTGCCGCCTTCGCCCTTGTTGTCGGCCCGCATGAGGAACACGACATATTTCAAGGTCACAATCAGGAATAGAGCCCAAAGCACCAGGGACACCACCCCCAGAACGGCTACTTCCAGATTGCCAGACCCTTTTGCGTGGGCCAGCGCTTCTCGCATCGCATAAAACGGACTAGTCCCGATGTCGCCAAATACGACACCGACCGAACCCAAGGCGAGCATGAAAAATCCGCTGGCTGATTTGCTGCCATGACCACGGCCGCCACCTTGGGCACCGCTGGCTGGATCACTAAAGCCCTTAGAAGCTTCTTGGTCCGCTGACATATTTGAAGGCGATGCCATTTTGGCTCCCCGAACACAGTGAATCGGACACCCGACCCGCTGCTTGTGCGCGATTGTAGGCGGCGCCATTACGCCTTTTGTCGGATTGCTTCAATGCTCAAGCACAATAGGCAGAGGCGATTGTTGGATTCCGCGTATTACTGCGTGTCTCTAACTGACTTTGCTATAAGCTTTGCCTAGGCTGTTGCGAGTTCTGCGCTAGACGTGCTCGGAGGGCCGGTTTATCCAACCCACGCAGAAACTAACCCGTTTTGGCGGCAGGAGAGCATATCATGGCACGACGACTTTGTTTGGTAACCGGTGCTTCGGCAGGGATTGGTCAGGCAATTGCCCGCGTCTTCGCCGAGCGCGGCTATGATTTAGCGCTGACCGCCCGCCGGGCTGATCGATTGGAGACTTTCGCTGCCGAATTGAAGCAGACTTGGGGTGCTGAAAGCATTACGATTGCCGCAGACTTGGCAGACCGTGCGGCACCTGAGCAGATTGTGTCGACTTTGGAGGCTGCTGGCCGGTCGGTAGATGCCTTGGTGAATAATGCGGGCTATGGCCTTCAAGGCAATTATCTTGCGTCCAGTTGGGAAGATCATGCGGCCTTCATGCAAGTGCTGGTCGAGGCGCCGCTTGAGCTCGCTTATCGGGTGCTGCCCGGCATGCAGGCCCGCCGCTTTGGCCGTATCATGAATGTCGCCTCCCTTGCTGGGCATTTGCCGTCTGCGGCAGGTGCCACGCTATATGGGGCGTCCAAATCGTTTGTGATCAAGTTTAGCCAAGCTCTGAATTTAGAGAACATCCACAATGGTGTGCACGTTAGTGCGCTTTGTCCTGGCTTTACCTATTCGGAGTTCCACGACGTGAACGGCATGCGCGATCAAGTCTCAACCATGCCGAAATGGCTGTGGCAGGATGCAAAGAGCGTTGCCCAGATTGGCTATGACGCGCTGGAGGCCAATCAGCCCGTAGTGGTGACGGGTACGACCAATAAGACCATTGCGGCGATCGGGAAGCTATTGCCCGACGCCCTCGCTTTGCGCTTGATGAAGTCACAAGTTCAAAAATTTCGACGCGCCGACTAGAGCCTCGCCTTTAGTGGCAGCCGCAAGGCTTGTGTGGTGGTTTGCGAGGCTTGCGTGGCGGCGGGTCCAGATGGACGCGCTCGCGCACGCCTGAAAAGCGTGTGCCGCCACCAAAAAAGGCATAACCGCCGCCACCATAACTATAGCTGGTTTCGGTTGGAAAGCCGACGCCATAACTCATACCGCCCATAAAAAAGCTTGCTGGGATCAGCGTTACTTCCTGCTGCTGGCAGCAAGGGACCGGTGGCATCATGGGCGGCGGTATGAATGTCTGGGTGACAGGTGGCGGTGCCAGGATGTGCGACTGCGTGACCGGTGTCTGCAAAATCACCACTTGCGCAGGCTGTGATTGAACCTGTGATTGGACCGTGGGTGTTTGCTGAGTAGGGACCCAATGGCCACGGCAGATCACATTTCCACCTGCCTGAGGGGAGACGCAATTCATGGAAATCGTCTGATTCGTCCTCGCGCCTGTTGCAGTCATTGCGCTTTGATTGCTGGTTGAAGCTTGCGACATGCCGTTATCGTAAGTGGAGGTCACGGTTATCGTTTGCTGGCGCTGTGTACCGGGGGCCATCGCATGGGTTTGGACTGGTTGGGCTGGAACCGCAGAGTGGCTATAGCCGCTATTTGGATCGAACAAGGGGGTCGGGCTCGAGCTTTGGCTGCTGGAGCCTTGGTTAGACGTCGTGCTGTAGGTTTGGCTGTGCACGGTCATGCCGGGGGCAACGCGGATCATCCCTGTACAATCAGCTTGGTCCGCGGCAGTGCCAATCAGGCAAGGATCATTTGAGGAAAAATTTTGAGGACCTGCAGCGGGCATACCACCTGCTGAAGCTTGTCCGGCGGCGGCAAATGCCATCAAAGAGACGATGAAAACAGTTTTGGTCATTCTGACCCCCTACACTGGCAGGCCACGTCCTGTGGCCCGGTTCAGATTTACGTCGTAAACGTCCAAAGGGCTGATAAAGCTGTAAAGTTCAAGGCTGTGCCCCCGTGCGGGGAATTTGGGCGTCCCCGGCTACCTTGCAAAACCCTATGAGGCGTTTTCGTGTCGTGATTTGAGACAGCAAGCGGCAATCAGAAGTCGTAGGCAATGCCTTTGCGTTCCCAATCGCCGAAACGTGTCGGTTCTGCCCCTTTTGGGCCATTGATTTCATGGGCTAAAGCCAGTTCAGCTTCGGCCTGCGCCCGGCGTTCGGCCGCTTCTGCGAGGGCACGGCCAGCCGGAGTCGTCATGTCATGAGACTCGCCTTCACATACAGGTGAAGCCAAAGAGATTGGATTGGCGCTTTTCTCGGTCATCACAATCCCTACATATAGGGAAAGCTTAACGGGAGTCGAGCACTCAATGAACACCGCAAAAACCTTTATGCTACTGGCAGCCATGACCGCCATATTTATGGGCGTGGGTTATCTGATTGGTGGGGCAGGTGGCATGGCCATAGCTTTTGTGGTGGCCGCCGGCATGAATGTGTTCTCTTATTGGAACTCCGACAAAATGATCTTGAGTGCCTATCGGGCCGTCGAAGTTGGACCAGATCACCGTGACCCCTCAATTGCAACCTATGCGCAAGATGTTCTAACCATGGCGCATAAGGCCCAAATGCCGAGACCACGAATTTACGTGATCCAGAACCCTCAACCCAACGCGTTTGCCACCGGTCGTAATCCGGAAAATGCCGCTGTTGCGGCTACCACGGGTCTTCTGTCCATGTTGAGTCGGCAAGAGATTGCTGGCGTTATGGCGCATGAGCTTGCGCATGTTAAAAGCCATGACACCTTGACGATGACTGTTGCCGCAACGTTGGCAGGGGCAATCGGTATGCTGGCAAACTTCGCGATGTTTTTCGGCGGTGACCGTGAACGGCCCAACCCGATTGCGATGATCGCCATGATGATTTTCGCGCCCATGGCTGCTGCTGTTGTACAAATGGCGATCAGCCGCTCTCGCGAGTATGAAGCGGACCGTCTGGGCGCTGAAATTGCTGGCGATCCTCAATGGTTAGCCTCAGCCCTCCAGAAAATTCAGCATGGTGCCCGTCAGGTCCATAATGAGGATGCAGAGCGACAACCCGCGACAGCACATATGTTTATTATCAATCCGCTTGCAGGTGGCTTGCGCGACAATTTGTTTTCTACCCATCCAGCCACCGAGAATCGCGTAGCGCAATTACAAGCCTTAAAGGTCGATGACTTGCCCGGCAATGCGCTTGGTTTGGATGACCCTATCGGCCGGCGTAGTGGACCTTGGGGGGCAAAAAAAGGTCCTTGGGGATAATCATTTGGGTGTGCTTGCGTGTGGCTCTATCTGTCTTAGCACTTGACCCCAAGCTATTGGACGCGCAGGAGCCTGCGCCATGCCATCTGATCCACCTCACTCTGAACGTTCGCGTCCCCGCAAGTCCCACTCTGGTTCATCTCGCCGCGATTCCGGCCAAAGAGGCGCAGCTGACCGTCGCCCACCTCGCCCGCTTGTCAATCCCGACCCAGCGCGCTTCGCCGCTGTCTGCCTTGTTTCCCATGTTGTCGACCAGCGTTGGACCTTGGAAGAGGCGATGCGGAAAGAGCAGGCATTCGTTCGCCTTGATGGGCGGGATCGTGGCTTTGCCGCCCATTTGACTTTGGCAACCTTGCGAGCGCTTGGCCTCGTCGACGCGGTTTTGGCAACAAAACTAGCTAAGCCTTTGCCGGATAGCGCCCATTTTGCGAAGGCACTTTTACGAGTCGGCGCTGCACAGCTGATTGAAGGCTTGGCCCCACCCCATGCCGCAGTCGGCCGGTCCGTTGATTTGGCCAAGTTTGAGGCTACCGGGCGTGGCTTTGCTGGCTTGATTAATGCCGTTTTGCGCCGGATTGCCACAGAACCATTGGTACGACCTCATGACCGTGAGCGGGTGCCTGCCCTATGGTGGAACCGCTGGCGTACGGCCTATGGTGGCGAGGCTGCCGATGCGATCGCTGAAAGCCTTTCACGCCAGCCTGCTCTCGATCTGACTACAAAGGGTGACGCCGCAGCTATCGCAGAAGCCGTCGGCGGCACCGTTTTGCCCACCGGCAGTATCCGCCTCAAGGAAACACCGAGCGATGTGACTACTTTGCCGCTTTGGGGTGAAGGCAATTATTGGGTGCAGGATGCTGCAGCGGCCCTTCCTGCGCGCCTTTTAGCAACCAAGCCTGGTGAAAAGGTACTAGATATGTGCGCCGCACCGGGGGGCAAAACCATGCAACTGGCCGCAAATGGGGCCGATGTCACAGCTCTTGACCTCGATGCAGGGCGGATCAATCGGGTAGCGGAAAACTTGGCGCGAACGAGTCTGACAGCCCGTCTCCAAGTCGCAGATGCACGCACGGTTGACGCGGAGCCCTATTTTGACGCCATTCTATTGGACGCCCCGTGCAGTGCAACGGGTACATTGCGCCGCAATCCTGAAGCGCTTTGGATCAAGACGCCAAGCGATGTAGCCCGTTTTGCCGCAATGCAGATCGAACTGGTGAAAGCAGCGGCCGGTGCCCTAAAGCCCGGTGGGCGTTTGGTCTATGCCGTGTGTTCATTAGAGCCGGAGGAAGCCGATCCCGCGGTGGCTGCGGCCTTAGAGGCTGGGCTGAAGCTAGCCCCCATTCTGGCTGAAGAGGTCCCCGGTTTGGACCAGGCGGTGACGGAACAAGGCTTGCTGCGCATTTTGCCTTACTATTGGGCGGATCAAGGCGGCTTGGATGGATTTTTCATCGCCCGATTTGTAAAGCCTCTTTAGGTTCTTGGTTTAAGAGCCACATTGTCATCTTGCAGTAACCCCCCGAAACAGAGCATGATCAGACTATGTCAAAGCTTCTAATCAGCCCCTCCATTCTGTCTGCGGATTTTGCAAAGTTAGGCGAAGAGGTCGCGGCTGTCACAGCAGCGGGTGCTGACTTAATTCATATCGATGTAATGGACGGCCATTTTGTTCCAAACATCACAATAGGCCCGCAAGTTGTGCAGGCATTGCGACCGCATTCGGATAAGCCATTTGACGTGCATTTGATGATCGCGCCTGTCGATCCTTATTTGCAAGCCTTTGCCGAGGCAGGGGCGGACATCATCTCTATCCATCCCGAAGCCGGGCCTCATTTGCATCGTAGCCTACAAACGATCCGGAACTTGGGTAAGAAGGCGGGCGTCGTGTTGAATCCGTCGACCCATGAATCCGTGTTGGACCATGTGATGGATATGGTTGACCTTATTTTAGTGATGAGCATCAATCCGGGCTTTGGTGGCCAGACGTTCTTGCCCAGTCAATTGGGTAAGATCGAAGCATTGCGTAAAATGATTGATCAGACGGGGCGAGAAATCCTGCTGGAGGTTGATGGTGGGGTTAATCCACAAACGGCCCGCGATTGTTACAATGCTGGGGCAAATACTTTAGTGGCGGGGACAGCGGTGTTTAAGGGTGGCCCCAATCAGTATCAGGCCAATATTTCCGCCCTCAAAGCGGCAGCAGGCTAGGGGCCCAAGATGCCAATCAAAGCCAAGCATCAATCAGGGGCGGGCAGTCAAGCGCGCCTCGGCCATGACTTGCGCGGCCTATTTGAGGAAGGCGTGTTTAATGATGATGGATCATTGGTTCAGAGGCAATGGTATCCATTGCCGGATTTCAGGCTTTCAGTTCAAGAAGTGGGGCTAGAGCTCCTTCAGGGCCGGACCCCCGCTCATACAGGTCTTGGCAACTTCGACCCCTTCCTTGGGCCGTTTTCCATCCCCTCTGCTATGAACCAGTGTTGGACTGCTTCGTTTGAGTTTTTGCGCGACTTGTCGCCTTCGTATGGCGATCTAGTCCCTATTTTGGAGCTTTGGCTGGATCAGTGGTTTATCCGCCAATCTCGGGAGCCTCAATCCAGTTTGGCGAAATGGAAGGCCGCGAGCAGCGAACCCAGCCGCACGGACGCCCTCATTTGGCGGGGCCGCCGCGTCATCAATTGGTTGGCCCATCTCTTGCCAATTATCCCCGCGCTATCCCCGAATCTTCAGAGCAGAATTTGGCATGGACTTTTACTTGATATTGGGCGATTGATTGAGCCTGACCGAAGCTTCTTAGCCAGCTTAGCCAATGGTTGGGAGCCTTTGAGCCGCCGCGCCATTTGGACCAAGGCATGCGCCCTTTTAGGTGTCAGTAGCAGTGCGCCGGAACTGCTGCGAAAGACGACTATTGCAAGAGCTCTAGACTGGGTTGAGGAACTGATCGCGCCGGACGGCATGTTTATTGATGGCTCGCCATTGGGCACTTTATCAGCCGCTGCTGATCTTGCAATGTTGACGCGAGTGGTCGAAGCCGAGCCCGTTAATCAGCGCGTTCGACAGGCGCTCGCCACCCTACAGCGGTCTGATGGCTCGCTTGTAACGTTCAATGGGCAACCTGGCTATGGCCGATTGGTTAAGTCTGTATTGGGGCCCGGTCGTTGGCGTCGTTCATCGGTTCTCAAGTCTGGACACATTGGCCTGATTGAAGCAGGTCAAGTGTGTATCTGGATGCGCACCCCGTCGGGGCCTTCAGACACAGGGCCTGTTTGCGAAATAGAATCCGGTGGTGTTGAACTCTTTTCCAATAGTTCGTTTGGACTATCGGCGCTCTTGTTTGATCGATCGCTTCAAATGTTTGATCCGCAAATCCGGCGTCGTGATGAGGATGGGCAAGCTTTGTTGGAAAGCAAAGTTAGCTTTGAAGTCGATGGCCATCTCCATAATCATATCCGTACCATGAAGATTAGCAGTAACGGCCGTTTTATCTCTGGCGAAGACGTCTTATTGGCGGGGGCCAGCGGTACCCGTTTGCAGTTGCTTGGCCTCTTGTTTGACCTCGGTGAAGGCTGTATCGCCGCCGAGAGTCGCGATGGACAGAGCATTTTGATCCGTACACCAATGCGGAACACTTGGCGTTTTAGGTGTTCTGGGCTTGATACAGTTATAAAAGAGGCTAGTGATGTTTTCTCGCCAGATAGGGCTCTGAGCCGGCGGCTTCAGTTGCTCTGTATGACGAAGATCAACAGCGCTCAAAAGGACGTTATATTGCGCTGGGACCTAATGCTCGAGGATTTGGATTGACACGCCATAAATCAAAATTGTTCTCCACAGGTTACCTTATTGATATACTTTTGGCGTTAACAAGTCTTTGGCTTGCGCTATATTTGGCCTATGGGATTGGGATGGAGCCGGCATCAGTCGAGGCTACGATTGTTGCTATTATTTGTTATGGAGTTTCCATTGCTTTGGCATTGGTTGCTTTTCGGCTGAATCAATTAGTTTGGCGCTGGACATCGGCGGATGACTTGGTTCGTCTTTCTCAGGCTGTTGCTGCCGCCAGCATTGGAACTGTAGCCGTCTTGTTCTTTGTTGACCCGTCCGTAATTGTGCCTCGAATCACACCTGCATTGGCCGCTTTGGTTTCATTTGTTTTGATGGCGGCAGCGCGCGGTTTTGCCCGTGTGTTGTCGGGTGGTGGTCTTCGCGCGCTTTTCCGCACGATAGCTCCAAATGCGCCGGCTACGATTTTGGTGGGCCCGACTGAAGCCATCACACAGGCAATCCATGCAGCTCGTCTTTCCGGACCATTACCAATCCGACCTATTGCAATTGTCTCGACTATGGGCACTCAAGTTGGAAAGATCTTCGCTGGTGCGCGTGTGTTTGGCGGGCTGGAAACACTGGAGCCCTTGGTCGCCGATGCCCTTTCCCGTAACTCTGAAGTTCGTATTGCGCTAATTGGGCGCGATCCAGCTCGGCGTGCGGCCCAAGTCGCGCTGCAAGTTGCATCCCGAAAGGGCGTTGCCTTGATGCGGATTCCTGAAGGGGCTGGGGCAACCTTGGGCGCGGTGCACCCGTCAGATGTTCTGGGCCGTAGCCGCCGTGAGCTAGATTTAAGCGGACCGCGAAGCCTTGTAAGGTTTAAACAAGTACTAGTTACCGGCGCTGGCGGCACCATCGGTAGCGAAATCGTCAAACAGATCGCAGAGTTGTCACCGAGCCGAATTATTCTTGTCGACTCGTCTGAAAATAACTTGTTCCAGATCTCCTCAGAGATAAAGGTAGCGTACCCCAATATCGACCTAGTTGTTCGCTTATGTGACATTCGCGATAGGCCCCGGGTCAGCGCTATCTTTGAAAAATATCGTCCTCATGTGGTGGTCCATGCGGCCGCAAACAAACATGTGCCGATGATGGAAGGTCATTTCTGCGAGGCACTGGAAGTCAATTTAGGGGGAACTTGTGTGGTCGCTGATGCGGCTATAGCTGCCAATGTTGAGTCGTTTGTCTTTATCTCAACGGACAAGGCCGTTAATCCTGTCAATGTTATGGGCGCAGCAAAGCGTGTTGCTGAGCTCTATGTGCGTGACTGCTCCCGTCGCGCCACAGGTGCCTTTCATTCTGTGAGATTCGGCAATGTTTTAGGTTCGAGTGGCTCGGTAATGACGGTATTCGAGCGTCAGATTGCGCGCGGTGGTCCCGTTACGATTACACATTCGGAAATGACACGTTGGTTTATGACCGTTGAGGAGGCTAGCTCTCTCGTGTTGCAGGCAGCAGCAATCGGTGCCGAGAAAGGTGGAGAGCTATATGGTGGCCAGTTTGTGTTGGACATGGGCGACCCGGTAAGAATTGTGGAACTGGCGGAATCCATGATCCGGATGAAGGGCAAGGAGCCATGGCGTGACATTGCCATTATCGAGACAGGGTTGCGACCAGGTGAGCGTTTGCATGAAGAATTGTTCCATGCGTTTGAACGTGTCGAGAATACCTCTGTTGAAGGGGTCTTGTTAGCCAGTGATCCAGTCGAGCCTCCTGAAAATCTGCGCACGCTGATCGATCATGTACTTGATGCCGCACGGAAAGATAAAGAAACAGCAGCCTTGATGTGGTTGCAGCGCATATTGCCAGACTTCAAGCGGCGCGGCGATCAAACGATGATAAAAAGCGTTGATATTCGGACAGTTGAATAAATCGCTTGATACTTACTTTAATTGTCCGGGGTTTCATTTCCCTGCAGCGTTTCAACTGCATTGCCTCCGAGTGCTGAAAGTGCTCTGGTTCTTGCGGCATCCGCGAACTCACGACGTTGATCAGGATCTGAGGCTAGCTTCCGCAACCATCTTATAGCTTCATCCATTCTAGGTTCAGCCCAGCGAGCGGCCTTCTGAGTATAAACCCTGTCAGGATCGTCGAGCGCTACAAGATCGGCGTTGACCAAGGCAACGCATTTGCTGTCCATAAAGTCGAGATTGCCGGACCAATTGGTGGCGATCAAAGGGCGCCCGGCCAACATGACTTCAGCTAGGTTCAGGCCAAAGCCCTCGGTACGATGCAGCGAAATATAGACATCGCAAGCGGCATACAAATCGTGCAAGTCATCCAGACCACTGCCCGCAGGACGCAAAATTATTTGTTGCCCTGCCACTTGGGCAGCTTCCCTTAAACGATGCAGCGAGTTTGGAAAACGATCACCAGATAGGTGACGAAGAACAAGCCGGGCGTCAGGTTGGTCGTGAAATGCTGCCACAAAAGCAGAAATTGCACCAATAGCATTCTTTCGGGTTAGGCTAGAGGCAAGTGAAAAACTTTGAACTGCTACAAATGCCGATGCAGGGATCCCTAGTGCTTCCCGACACTTAGCACGTCGCTCTTCTGTCATTACAGGCGGCGGCAACAGGGAAACGGGATGGGGCACAACCTTTACCGGAATGTCAAACAGCTTTTCGAGAGCTCGTGCGGAGAAGTGACTAGGTGTCCAAATCTCATGTGCAAAGCGCCCAGCAAGTTTCCAAAAGCGCGGAACGACTTCCAGTTCCCAAACCCAATAGCCGATGACCTTTCGATTTCGCAGCTTATCCTTGCCGAGTTTAACTAAGGCATGAATGGCGACGTCGGGGTTTAAGGCGACGATCAACACGTCATCGGGGGCCGGGTCATCAGAGCGTATAGCTAGCTGTGGGTCGATCGGGGCCCCAATCCACTCAGACGCATCGATCCGCCGGACGATTATCCCGCGGGAACGCAATTCATAATCAAGTAATTTCGCCGCGATCCCTTGTCCGATCGGAGAGGAAAATGAGCCAACAATCGTGACGGATCGAAAAGATCGCTGAAGATATGGCCGAGCGGCAGGGATGCTCGCAGCCAGCAATGGCTCTGTCAGAAAGCGAATCCGCTTTCCAACCTTGAGGCGTGTCGAAAGAGGCAGTGTTCGCCATAACCTCCGACAGTCTTCTATGATGCCCATTCTGGTCTCCGCAGGCCACCCCGTGTAAAGCTCAGCCTCAATGCTTTATTTGCGACCGATGCTCACATAGGTGAAGCCATTTTGGCGTAGATCGTCCGGATTATAGATATTGCGCAAGTCTACCATAACGGGTTGTTTCATCTGTCTGGAGAGCCGTTCAAAGTCGAGAGCCCGGAACTGATCCCACTCGGTTAGAATCACGAGCGCATCTGCATTGTCTGCAACCGAATAGGGCCCTTCGACCATCTCAATGCCGGTCAACTCCTTTTTTGCTTCTTCCATACCTTCGGGGTCGTAGGCTTGGATCCTTGCACCAGCTGCAAGCAAGGCCGGGACGATGTCGAGGCTTGGCGAGTCGCGCATGTCGTCTGTGTTTGGCTTAAATGTTAAACCCAAAATCCCGATCGTTTTGCCGCTAACATCCCCGCCACAGGCTTCGATGATTTTGCTCGCCATCCGCTTCTTCCGGTTGGTGTTTGAGGCGACGGTCGCTTCGACGATGGTCACCGGCGCATGCGCCTCTTGCGCCGTACGCATCAAAGCTAATGTGTCTTTCGGGAAGCAGGACCCACCATAACCGGGGCCAGCGTTCAAGAATTTCTTACCGATCCGATTGTCCAAGCCAATGCCACGGGCCACTTCCTGCACATTGGCACCCACCTGCTCACACAAGTCTGCCATTTCGTTAATATAGGCGATTTTGACAGCCAAGAAGGCGTTTGCAGCATATTTGATCAGTTCACTTGTCCGACGGTCCGTGAATAAAATCGGGGTCTCATTAAGGAAGAGCGGTCGATAAAGTTCGCGCATTACTTGGCGGGCGCGTTCATCCTCGGTGCCCACCACAACTCGATCTGGCCGCTTGAAGTCGCCAATGGCTGCGCCTTCACGAAGGAACTCTGGGTTAGAAACGACAGAAAAATCGCCTGTGGGATTCACTTCCGCCATGATCGACTGTACCAAATCGCCCGTACCTACAGGGACGGTCGATTTGTTGACTACCACTGTGTAGCCACGCATGTGTTCTGCAATTTCTCGTGCGGCTTGCTCGACATACGATAAATCTGCATGGCCGTCGCCGCGACGGGAAGGTGTGCCAACCGCAATAAACACCGTGTCGGCGTCTTTTACCGCTTCGCTCAAGTCGGTGGTGAACGAAAGCCGACCTGCCTTCACATTGGACTCCACGAGATCTTCTAGGCCGGGTTCGAAGATGGGCATAATCCCTTGGTGAAGACGATCGATCTTGCCGACATCCTTATCTACGCAAATCACCTGATGGCCGAAATCCGCAAAGCAGGCGCCTGAAACCAATCCAACATATCCAGTGCCGACCATTGTAACGCGCATATTGAGAACCCTTGTTGACGATGTCTTGTCGTGCCGAGCATTGGATAAAGCCCGGGTTGAATGAAACGCTAGTGTGCTTCTTTAGGCGATGATTGCACAGAAAATAAGCCCGCTTCTGCAAAGACCTTGTCCGCAACTGCCACCAACAATGGCTTAAGGCGAGCTTCTATTGCTTTTCAAGTAGCTTATTGATCATCGCACGCACATCTGCCCCAAGCTCTGGGTCCTTGAGCGCATAGCCGACGAAGGCTTCTGCATAACCGAGACGCGAACCGCAGTCGAAATCACGTCCCTCAAACTCAACCGCATGAAATGCCTGAACTTCCATCAGCCGCAGCATCGCATCGGTCAGCTGAATTTCGCCGCCTGCACCGCGCTCTTGTGTCTCAAGATAGTGGAAAATTTCAGGCTGCAGAATATAACGGCCGGTAATCCGCAAATTTGAAGGAGCTTTGTCTCGAGCGGGCTTTTCCACCATGCCTGTCACTGGCATAGACCTCCCAGCTTTAGCACCATGGGCGATTACCCCGTAGCTAGAAACTTGGTCCATGGGCACGGGGTCAACTGCGATCACATTGCCGCCGACTTCTTGATAGCCAGCGATCATCTGCGCCAAGCAAGATGGGCTAGCTTGCACCAAAACGTCAGGCAGCAACACTGCAAATGGCTCATCACCGATGATGTCGCGCGCGCACCAAACTGCGTGACCTAAGCCCAAAGGTGATTGTTGGCGCACGAAGCTTTTTGAGCCAGCTTCAGGCAACATGTCCTCCAGCATCTTCAACTGCACCGTCTTACCCGCTCGCCGCAGGGAGTCCTCAAGCTCGTAGGCCCGATCAAAATAGTCCTCAATCGCATTCTTGTTTCGCCCGGTCACAAAAACAAAGTGCTCGATCCCGGCTTCCAGAGCCTCCTCGACAACCCAATGAACAGCGGGACGGTCAAAGACAGGCAGCATTTCTTTTGGCAATGATTTAGTCGCGGGAAGTACGCGTGTACCAAAGCCGGCTACTGGCAAAACAGCCTTCCGAATTTTCTTCATTATAAACTTCCCTGACCCAGCAAGAATGACAGCGCTCTATCGTCAATCTATTTCCTAATTGCCACCTACTCATACAGATGGCGTACACAACTTTGCGGACTGAGACTCGCTCCGTCAATGACATAAGGCATGTCGAATTTTCACCGAATAGCGGCGATTTGGCCTGCCTTAATCACCCACAGCAAACTGGGCACTGGCCTTGAGCGTCTGTCACGGGTGCGTTAAGGCAATCTAGTAACCTGCCAGCCTCAACACGCGATTGGGAACTACTGTGAAGATTTTCATCGATACCGCCGAAGTCACCGAATTGAAAGTGCTGGCTGCTACAGGGCTTGTTGACGGTGTTACGACCAATCCCACCTTGATTGCCAAGTCCGGACGCAAAATTGCCGAAGCAATTCAAGAGATCTGTACGATTATTCCAGGTCCCATCAGCGCCGAGGCAGTAGCAAGTGATTATGAAACCCTGCTGGCAGAAGGTCGATTACTTGCGAAAATCGCGCCAAATGTAGTCGTAAAATTGCCTCTGACGCCAGTCGGATTACGTGTTTGCAAGACTCTGAGCGAAGAGGGAACACCCGTAAATGTCACCTTATGCTTCTCCGCCGTTCAAGCCTTATTGGCGGCCAAGGCAGGGGCAGCCTACATTTCTCCCTTCATCGGACGGCTAGACGACAATGGTCAGGACGGGATGGAACTGATCCGCGATATTCGGGTTATCTACGACAATTATGGCTTTGAAACTCAAATCTTGGCCGCTTCTGCGCGAACAGCGATTCATGTTCGCGATGCTGCATTGGCTGGTGCAGACTGTGCGACGTTGCCACCGGCGGTTTTCAACGCGCTCTACAAGCATGTTTTGACCGATCTCGGGTTAGAAGCTTTCATGAAAGATTGGGCGAAAACGGGACAGTCGATACTTTAAGGCGATTTAAGAGAAACCGTCAGTACCAAATCGCTGCCACTCAGGGCGATCCGCAATAAAAAGGCTAAGTTGTTGACGACATTGTTGCATTCTCCACTGATCATGCCGGTAATCCTGTCGGGGGGCGCGGGCTCCCGCCTATGGCCGCTGTCAACCCAGACCAGGCCAAAGCAATTTCACGCCCTCGCTGGCGATTCAACGATGTTCGGTCAAACACTGCAGCGCGTTGCGGCAGGTCAAGCTGTGCGCTTTGGTGCGCCGCTCATCATCTGTGGCGTAAACCATCTTGGCCCAGTCAGTGAAGAATTGGCACGAGAAAATGTGATCGATGCAACCATCGTCTTAGAACCAAAACCCCGAAATACAGCGCCTGCTTTGGCGGTTGCTGCACTGATTCAAGCTGAGCGTGACCCTGAGGCCCTGATGCTTGTTTTGCCCGCAGATCATGTCATCGCCTATCCAGATCGGTTGCATCAGGCCTGCCTAGATGCCTGCGCCGCTGCGATCGGAGGTCGGATCGTAACCTTTGCGGTGACCCCAACCTCACCTGAGACGGGCTATGGCTACATAAAGAGTGGAAAGGCCTTGGCTGAGGGGGTGTTTGCGGTGGAAGCCTTCCGCGAAAAGCCGGACTTGGCCACGGCTGAAGCCTATGTTGCTGATGGCCACTATGCTTGGAATGCTGGAATCTTCTTCTTTAAGGCCAGCGCGTTTCTGGCGGAACTCAGCATCCACGCCCCTGACGTTTTGATCGCCGCGCGTGAGGCATTGGCCCAAAGTCACCGTGAATCCGGGCGCATCCATCTCGATGAAGCTGCTTTCGTGAAAGCTCCATCCATCTCCGTTGATTACGCGGTGATGGAACCCACAGACTGTGCTGCTGTAGCACCCGTTGATATGGGGTGGAACGATGTTGGCTCGTTTCTGACACTTTGGGACTTGGCCGAAAAGGATCAGGCCGCAAACGTTGCCCAGGGACCAATTGCTTTGTTTGATGCCCAAGGCTGTTTGGTGCGGTCTGAGGAGGTTCCAGTCGCTTTGATCGGCGTGGAAAACATTGTGGTCATCGCAACTGCTCAAGGCATTTTGGTAATGCACAAGGACCGTGCGCAAGATGTCCGACTTGCCGCGGATGCCTTTAAAACAAAGAATTAGAATGCCTCACGACTGCCACTACAGTCTCGCTGTCAGATGCTCAGATCAAACCAGGCCTTTGAGGCTGCATCGCGTTTTCTGTCCGGCAATCGCACTGCTGCGTTACGAAATTGTACAAGGGCAGCCACCATCGCATGGCCCCTAGGTCCATTCTCTTTATTCTCAACCAATTCCGCGCTAGTGCACTGCGAATTCAATTGGAGCTTACAAGATGACTCACACCACCATGCCTAAGCCACGGACCGAGTTGGTGACCAACACTTTGGATTTTGAAATGAATCCGTTGGTAAAGGCTACCGGCTTCCGTGAGTATGATGCCCGCTGGTGGTTTGGCATCCAAGGCAATCCCAAGGCACCCGAGTTGAATTTCCTTGGCGTACAGGCGCTGGGTTTGGGCTTGGGCACCTTATTGCATGAATTTGGCGCTAGCCGCGTTGTCGTTGGTCACGACTTCCGCTTTTATTCTTTGTCGATCAAGCAAGCTTTGACCATTGGCTTGATGCAGGCCGGTTGTGAAGTCTTAGACATTGGTTTGGCCTTGTCGCCCGTGGCCTATTACGCTCAGTTTGCTTTGGACGCGCCTGCAGTCGCGATGGTCACTGCCAGCCATAATGAGAATGGCTGGACCGGAGTAAAGATGGGCGCGCAAAAGCCATTGACTTTTGGGCCCGATGAAATGGGCAAGCTGCGCGATATCGTTTTGTCCGGCTCCTTTGTCGAGCGGCCGGGCGGCAGCCTCACCCGAATCGAGGGCATGCGGGAGCGTTATATTGCTGACGCCGTTGGCGACTTTAAGCTCAGCCGACCGATTAAAGTTGTCGTTGCTTGTGGAAATGGTGCCGCTGGGGCCTATGCACCAGATGCTCTGCGTCGAATGGGCGCTGAAGTGGTGGAGATGGATTGCGATCTCGATTGGACATTCCCAAAGTACAATCCAAATCCAGAAGATGAAGAAATGCTTCACGCTATGGCCGAAACCGTGCGTGCGACAGGTGCAGAGCTAGCCTTAGGCTTTGATGGCGATGGCGACCGTTGCGGGGTGGTCGATGATTCCGGGGAAGAGATTTTTGCGGATAAGATCGGTCTATTGCTCGCCCGTGATATGAGTGCCCTGCATCCAAACGCGACTTTTGTAGTCGATGTGAAGTCCACTGGTGCTTATGAGATCGATCCAGTTCTGAAGGCCAATGGCGCAAAGGTCGATTATTGGAAGACGGGCCATTCTTATATCAAGCGCCGCACCAATGAACTCGATGCACTGGCAGGTTTTGAGAAGTCCGGACACTTTTTCCTGCGCGCACCTTATGGGCGTGGCTATGACGACGCTTTGGTCGCTGCGCGGGTTATCCTTGCCATGTTGGACCGTGCTGGTGGGGCAAAACTTTCAGAGATGAAGCAAAAGCTACCTTTGACCTGGACCTCGCTCACCATGTCCGCTCATTGCGGCGATGAAGTGAAGTATGGCGTCATCGAGCGGGTGGTGGCTGATTATGTCGCTTTGGCTGCGGCTGGCGGGAAAATCATGGGTCGCGCAATCCGGGACGTGAATACGGTCAATGGTGCCCGAGTGACATTGGAAGATGGCTCTTTCGTCTTGGTGCGCGCTTCATCAAATAAGCCGGAATTGGTGGTGGTGGTCGAGAGCACATTGAGTGATGCCGACATGCGTGCCCTTTTCCATCAGGAAGCAAAGCCAAGACTCGCGGCATTCTCCGAAGTGGGTCATTACAATCAAACCGTTTAAGCCTTGGTGGGACAATTCGCTGTGGACCTAGAGATCAAGCGCTTGCGCTCTTGGATGTTTGATCACGCTTTGCCTTTTTGGGCGACGCGCGGATGGGATCATGTTCACGGCGGCCCGGTTGAGGAATTGGCCTTAGATGGTGGTCCGTCCAACCCAGGTTTTAAGCGGGTCCGGGTATTCTGCCGCCAAGTCTATGTGTTCTCCCATGCCTATTTGCTTGGCTGGCAACCGGGCCTTACCCATGCCAATACGATGTATAAGGCGATGGTGGCCCATTGTTGGCAGGGGTCAGATTTAGGCTGGGCCAAGCTGGTCAGGTCTGACAATCAGATCCTAGATCCAACAACGGACCTTTATGACAATGCGTTTGCATTGTACTCTTTGGGATGGTTCTACCGCATTTCGCCGACTCCCGATGTTTTGGACCTAATGCATCAGACTGTCACTTTGATTGATACCAAGTTGCGTCACCCCAAGCTTGGATTTTGGCATCAGATTCCTGTAAAGGGACCTAGGCTGCAGAACCCGCATATGCACACGCTGGAGGCCTGCCTTGCGTGCTTCGAGAGCACACAAGACCCGATCTTTGCGCGCCTGGCGCGCGAGATCATCGGCCTGTTTCAGTCTCACTTCTATGACCCCAAGCGCGGGACCTTATGTGAGTATTTTGACGATAATCTTGATCGATTGACCGAAGAAAAGGGCAGTTGGGTGGAGCCGGGTCATCAATTTGAATGGGCTTGGATATTGGCCTCAGCCCATAAATTATTGGATGTTGAGGTGACAGACCAAGTCAAAGGCTTGATTGCATTTGGGGAAGAAAAAGGCGTCGATCACGTCAGTGCAGCCACCTATAATGTCATTTTGGATGATGGTCGGTTTGTTGACGGGGGTTCACGCACGTGGCCGAACACCGAGCGCCTTAAAGCGGCTGTAGCGCTTTATGATTTGACAGGGGCTGACCCCGTGCCCGTGTTAAGGCCGACATTGCAGCTTTTGCTCAATCGATATCTCGCGGTCGAGCCGCTAGGTGGGTGGGTTGACGCGTTTGATCAGGCTGGCCAACCTACCGCTAAAGCTATACCAACTTCTACCCTCTACCATCTGTTTTTGGCCTTCGCAGAGGTGCTTCGGGTTGCGGACCGCCTAGAAGCACATTAGCGACGGGTGGCAATTCTAGCGCGGGGTTTGCTGCGCTTTTGCCCTATCAGAAGGCTCTCTTCGTGTCAGACATCTCAGAGAAACAGGTTCGGATTGGTGTCGCAGGCGCAGGCGTGTTTGGCCGTAATCACGCCAATAAAATTAAGGCAAACCCTCGCGCTATTTTGGTCGGTATTTTTGACTTGAGCGCGGAACGGGCAGAGGCGCTTGCAAGCGAATTGTCCACACAAGCCTTTACCGACTTGTCAGCTATTTTGGCTGAAGTTGACGCGCTGGTGGTTGCCACCCCCGCCATCGCTCATGGTGGTGTAGCGCGCGCCGCGATCGATGCTGGCAAGCATTGCTTGGTCGAAAAGCCCTTGGCCGCCACAGCTACCGATGCTGACATCTTGTGCCAGCATGCCGCTGAGCGCGGTGTCGTGCTGCAGGCAGGCCATCAGGAGCGCTATATCTTCACCGCGATGGGCTTGTTTGAGGTAGCCGAGCGGCCAAAATTCTTGCAGGCGACGCGGGTTGGTTTACCCAGCATTCGCGGAGCCGATGTGTCTGTGACATTGGACCTGATGGTCCATGACATTGATTTGGCGCGCATCTTATTTCGGTCAGAGCCAGTCGCCATCAAAGCCACCCGTTTAGCCGGTGAGCCAAATAATCCCGATGCCGTAGAGGCTGTTTTGACCTTTGAGGGCGGAAGTGAAGCCCGATTTCTTGCCAGTCGCGCAGCTGAAGAGCGCGATCGCCGCATGACGATTGGCTATTCTGAAGGCGAGGTCACGATCGACTTCATCGCGAAGAGTTTCGACGATGGACCCAACTTTGGCCTCCACCCAGACTTTGCAACTCGCATTCCAGACCCGATGGGCGCTGCTACTGCCGACTTCATTTCCGCTATATTGGGCGAGCGGACGGTAGCGATTTCTGCCGCCGATGGTGCAGCAGCTGTGCGGATAGCGGAGGCGATTGATCAAGCCACCCGTGCTTGATTGTTGCTCTTGGTTGCCAAAAGTGATGGGCCAATCTGCGTTGGCTTGCAGTATTCCCCCAATCGATGGCTTATGACGCAGCTGAGCAAGCCCTGCAGGCTAAATTGAGGATAAGTGGTACAAGAGCATGACTGACAGCACACGCCCCCCGATTGGCTTTATCGATCTATTGGCGCAGCGTCGCAGGCTCGGCACCCGCATTGATGATGCGGTAATGGGTGTGATCAATGGTGGTGCCTATATCATGGGCCCTCAGGTTCAGGCCTTTGAAGCAGCTCTGGCAGAGTTTGGACAGTCGAAATACGCCTTATCCTGCGCCAACGGGACAGACGCTTTGGTTTTGCCCTTGATGGCTTGGCATATTCGCACTGGGGACGCGATTTTCTGTCCCAGCTTTACCTTTGCCGCGACCGGCGAAGTGGTGCCGTGGCTGGGTGCGACCCCCGTCTTTGTCGACGTTGACCCAGTGACCTACAATCTTGATCCTGCGCATTTAGAAGCCTCGATTGAGGCTGTGTTGGCGGAAGGCAAATTAAAGCCAAAAGTGATCATCGCGGTGGATCTCTTCGGCCAGCCCGCCAATTACCCAGAGATCTCGGCAATTGCCAAAAAATATGGCCTGAAACTGATCGCCGATTCCGCACAAGGTTTTGGCTGCACCCTCAATGGCCAACATCCGATCCATTGGGCAGATGTTGCCACCACCAGCTTTTTTCCGGCTAAGCCCTTAGGCTGCTATGGCGACGGCGGTGCAGTGCTCACGGATGATTACGCGCTCTGGGAGGTGATGGATTCCCTTCGTGTGCATGGCAAAGCGACCAAGAGCGACTTGGTTGGTAAAACCTTTGAGCATGATCCGAAATATCTCAATATCCGGATCGGTATGAATTCCCGCCTTGATACCGTTCAGGCCGCGATCTTGCTTGAGAAGCTTGCCGTATTTGCAGACGAAATCAAAGCCCGCAATAGGATTGCTGCTCGGTACAATCAGCTATTGGGTGACAGCGTGGTGGTCCCGACTGTGATAGAAGGTGGCGTCTCAACTTGGGCGCAATACACAATTGAAGTCCCCGATCGTGACGGCCTAGCGGCCTATGCCAAGAGCCGCGGAGTCCCAACGGCTGCCTATTATCCAATCCCAATTCACAAGCAGGACGTCTACAGCCGCTTCCCTGTTGGTCCAGGTGGGCTTCCGGTGACCGAAGCTAAGGCCGGTCTTGTGATTTCCCTGCCCATGCATCCGGATTTGGATGAGGAAACACAAGACTATATCGTTGAGACTGTGCGCAATTTTGCTGGGCGTAATAGCGCTTAAGTCCGTCCAATCACGTTGTTTTGTTTCGTGGTGGACTATACGTCGGACGGATTAGCTGCTGGACATGCAACGGTGAGACAACATAGAAGTTGAAGCGTCGGTTGGTGGCATTTTAAGGACAGGTAGCCATGAATTTGGCAGACATGCGTAGCTTAAGGGAGTTGGAGGCTGAGGCCATCCATGTGATACGCGAATCTGCCGGTGCGTTCTTGCGCCCTATATTGATGTTTTCCATAGGCAAGGACTCAATGGTCCTTTTGCATCTGGCAGCCAAGGCCTTTGCTCCCGGCCCCATACCCTTTCCGCTGTTGCACATTGATACCACTTGGAAGTTCAAGGAAATGATTGCCTTTCGCGATCGTATAGCTCGTGAGTATGGCGTGGATCTGATCGTCCATACCAATCAAGATGGGCTGGATCAGGGGATCAATCCAATCGTCAGTGGGGCAAGTGTCCATACCAACATCATGAAGACCATCGCCTTGAAGCAGGCTCTTGATCATCATCGGATTGACGTAGCCATCGGTGGTGCTCGTCGAGATGAAGAGAAGAGCCGTGCGAAAGAACGGATCTTTTCGTTTCGCAGCGTCGGGCATGGCTGGGACCCGCGTGGACAACGACCTGAACTTTGGGGCCATTACAACACCCGCCTCCAAGAGGGTGAGTCGATGCGGGCATTTCCATTGTCCAATTGGACAGAGCTCGACATCTGGAGCTATATCCAGCTCGAAAACATCGAGGTGGTGCCGCTTTACTTCTCCAAAGCCCGCCCTGTCGTGCGTCGCTCAGGGACATGGATTATGGTCGATGACGACCGCTTGCCTCTCGAGCCGAACGAAGTTCCAGAATTGCGCTCGGTCCGCTTTCGCACCCTTGGCTGCTACCCCTTGAGCGGCGCAATTGAAAGCCAAGCGGGGACTGTCGCTGAGATTCTTGAGGAAATGCTTGCCTCGCGCTTCTCAGAACGTCAGGGGCGTCTTATCGATGGTGTAGGCAGTTCCTCGATGGAAGCCAAGAAGCGCGAGGGCTACTTTTGACCAACCCGCAAATTGGCCCAAAAGGTCACGAGCCGCGTCTTCGAGTCTTAACTTGTGGTTCCGTTGATGACGGCAAATCGACGCTCATTGGTCGCTTGCTTTATGATTGCGACCAAGTAGCAGAAGATATCTTGGAATCGGCACGGGAACACTCGCCCTCAGGCGCTCTAGGACCCGGCGGCCTCGACTTCTCCTATCTTTTAGATGGCCTGAGTGCTGAGCGTGAACAAGGCATAACCATTGATGTGGCTTACCGCTCCTGTGTCGTGCTGGGCCGCACATGCCAGATTGCGGACTGTCCTGGCCATGCACAATATACTCGGAATATGGCGACAGCCGCTTCCAATTGCGACGTAGCTATCGTCTTGATCGATGCACGCACAGGTCTTTTGGAGCAGACGCGACGCCATGTCCGCATATGTTCAATGATGGGGATTACGCGCTTAGCTGTCGCGATTAACAAGATGGACTTGGTTGATTGGTCCGAGTCTAAATTTGCCGCGATTGAGATCGCATTTCGCGACTTTGCAAAAGAATTTGCCTTCCACTCGCTCAAGGTTATTCCCGTTTCGGCTCCGTTTGGAGTCAATCTTGTCAATCGAGCTCCAGAACTCGGCTGGTACCATGGACCCACATTGGCAGAATGGCTTTCCGCTGTTGAGGTGTCGCATAAAGACCAAGCTCAGGTGCGGCTCGCCATCCAATGGGTCTCACGCGCGCCCGATGGCACCAGAGCTTATGCCGGGCCCCTGATAAGTGGCGGTCTACACCAAGGCCAAGAAATCCTCATTGGGCCAACTGCGTATCCAGCGCGCATCACTAGGCTTTATCGCTCTGGAGAGGTTGTCGAGCGAGCAGAGGCAGGCGATGCCATCGCAATTAGTCTAGATCGGCAAGTTGATCTGAGCCGGGGTGACTGGATCTATACCAAAGAGCAAATTGCAGATTTTTCCAATCAAATCGCTGCTGACATCATCTGGTTCAGTGACCAAGCGCTTGCGGCCGGACGTAGCTTTTGGTTAAAGGGGCAAGGTGCTTGGATCCAAGGTTCAGTAACACGTATTCGCCACAAAATATGTTTGGACACTGGTCAGAAAATCGCTGCTGACAGTCTTTCGATCAATGATATTGGCTTGTGCAACCTCATCACGACACAGCCAATCTTGTGTGACCCCTATCTCGAAGGTCGATCATGTGGTTCGTTTTTGATTGTCGATGCCGTGAGTCATGCGACCGTCGGGGTTGGGCTTATCCGAAACGCTTTGCGTCGGGCTGCCAATATCACGCCTGTTACTGCCGCCGTTGATACCCAAACCCGAGCCTTACGTTATGGGCAACAGCCGCGTGTGATCTGGTTGACCGGCTTATCGGGAGCTGGCAAGTCTACCATCGCAAAGCTGACCGAGCAGGTTTTGTGGGCTCAAGGCCGGGCGACCGCACTTTTGGACGGGGACAATCTTCGTAGCGGACTTTGCCAGGATTTAGGCTTTATTGAAGCAGACCGTGTCGAGAATGTGCGCCGCACAGCAGAAGCAGCTAAGCTTATGGCTGACGCCGGTTTGATTGTCATATGTGCTTTGATTTCGCCGTTTGCACGAGATCGCGAAATGGCCCGTACGATTGTTGGGCCAGATCGCTTTGTTGAGGTCTTTATTGACACCACGATTGAGGTGTGCGCCGACCGTGACCCAAAAGGGCTTTACGCAAAGGCTAGACAAGGTCTCATCCCCAACTTCACGGGAGTCAGTGCACCCTACGAGGCTCCGATTTCGCCAGATCTACGCATAGCGACTTATGATACCAGCGCAGAGGCCGGTGCCCAAATCATCTGCGACTTTATTCAAGCTGGGGGCTAGTCGAATAAGCCCCATTTTTAGGTCTAAAGGGCTATTTGGGGGTGATAAGTCCCAAACGCTGACCCTGATAATTCTTTGATCGAATTGGTTCCCACCAGTCAGGTCGGTTCAAATACCATTCAACTGTCTGGCGAATGCCCGTTTCAAAACTATAGTTTGCGCGCCAACCAAGTTCATTCTCCAGCTTTGTTGCGTCAATCGCATAGCGTTGATCGTGGCCAGGGCGGTCTTGGACAAATGTGATCAGATCTTCGCGTGGACCCTCAGGGCGTGCGCCCGCCAGTTCATCGACAAGGGCGCATATGCGCTTCACCACATGGATGTTTTGGCGTTCGTTGCGACCACCAACGCAATAGGTCTCTCCCGGCTTCCCCCGTTCCATGACGGTTTGGAGGGCGACGGCATGATCATCCACATGCAGCCAATCCCGGATTTGCTTCCCATCGCCATAGACCGGGAGGGATTTACCCTCCAGAGCGTTTAGAATCATCAAAGGGATCAACTTCTCTGGGAAATGATAGGGTCCGTAATTGTTCGAACAATTGGTGATAAGGCATGGAAGGCCAAAAGTATGGTGCCAAGCTTGGACCAAATGATCCGACGCAGCTTTCGAGGCGGAATAGGGGGAGCGCGGATCGTAAGCGGTCACTTCAGAAAACGCTCCAGTAGCGCCCAAAGAACCAAAGACTTCATCGGTCGAAACATGCAAGAATCGAAAATTTCGTTGTTTGTCGCTGGTTAATCCACGCCAATAAGTTAGAGCAACCTCCAACAATGTGTGCGTTCCGACAATATTGGTCTGGATGAACTCCGCCGAGCCCGTGATCGAGCGGTCAACGTGGCTTTCCGCCGCTAGATGAAACACTGCGTCTGGTTGAAACGTGTCGAAAAGAGCGGCCATAGCCATTCTGTCGCATATATCGTGCTGCACAAACCGGTAGTTGGGCGAGGCAGCGACGCTGTCAAGCGAAGACAGGCAGGCCGCATAGGTAAGCTTGTCCACGTTGAGAACTTGGCCGAGATTAGAGTTGATCAGATGCCTACAAACCGCTGATCCAATGAATCCAGCCCCGCCAGTTACCAAAAATTGCATGTATCACCTAAGCAGCCCCAATTGAGGACAAGTTAGTGCCTGAGAGTTCTGCCGTCACGCGAGCATGACAGTGGCTCCTCACTTAGAAAAAGTCGATAGCAAAGTTTATCTGTTGAGTGCGGATTGGATCACTGATTAGTGGCGTCTCAGATCGTCGGCCCTAAGTGCCGTGGGTACGACCCCATTCCGCTTAGCTTGGAAAGCAATAGGTTTCAGATTTGAAGCGCTCAGATCTGGATAAACTGGGATATCTACCTTGCCGGCTACGACCCAATATAGCGTGGTTTTGAGCTGCGTTCCTTTTAAAGGATCGTCCTGGCTGCCAGTATATCAATGCTTCGTCACGCTTTGAACCAAACCGCCCAAACCGGCACAATGGGTTCCTGGTACGAGGCCAGTCATTGGCTTAACGATGCAATTCTTCCCCTTGAAGAGTGGAGTGCATGAACAGAGATAGGAAGGCCAAAGTCGACGTTTATTTATTGATAGATTTTGAGGAAGGATGGTCATTGAGGCAATGCACAATGTTGATTGAATTAAACGGTTTATCGCTCCTGGATGAGTCAATTTAAAAAAGCTATTCGATACTCGTTGGGGATATCTTGGCCAATTCAACCAAGTTCAACACTGCGTAGAGGGTTGGGCCTCTGTATTCCATCTCGGGCTGGAGCAGTTATAACGGGTGCTCACATAAGCTAGGTGCGCGCCTCATGCAGTTTTACCCACTTGCCCTTGACGGTATTACTTTGGTCGAAGGGCCAGTCCGAGCCGATCCGCGCGGCGCATTCATGGAAACGTGGAGGGCCGACTATTTCGAAAATGCAGGCCTGCCAAATTCATGGGTGCAAGACAATCTGTCTGTCTCCGTTCACCCTTACACGATTAGGGGGCTGCACTGGCAGACACCCCCTTTTGCACAAGCAAAACTCGTGAGAGTTTTGGTCGGTGAGATTGTCGATGTAGTTGTGGATTTGCGCCCCTCGTCGCAAACATTCGGGCGCTCAATTAGCGTGCCGCTAAGCGCTACGAAGAATCAATCGCTCCTAGTCCCGGCTGGCTTTGCGCATGGTTTCTGTACATTGGTCCCCAACACAATGGTGGCCTATAAAACCGGTGCCCGATATGCACCTGAGTGCGAGCGTGGGTTGCGCTGGGATTGTCCAGATGTGGCAATTGATTGGCCCTTAAACGGGAACGAGCCTATCCTGTCGGAAAAAGATGCATCGGCCCAAGTCCTTAAAGATCTCTCAGAGGCGGACCTCTTTTGAGCAGGGTAATCTTTCAAATGAGTTTGAAAACTACGACATTCAAAGGTCAATCATGACACCTAGAGTCGCAATATTGGGAGCGTCAGGCCAGGTTGGTAAAGCCCTGCAGGCTGGCTTTTCGCAACGCAATCCAATTCAACCAGTTCTTGCGCTTGGTCGCGATTATGATGTGACAGATAGTAGCTCTTGGCGAGCTCCTCTGGATGCATTTGAACCCGACGTTATCATCAATGCTGCCGCCTTCACCGCCGTCGATGCGTGTGAGCGGGAGCCAGATCGCGCATTTGCAGTCAATCGCGACGCGGTTGCCGCCTTAGCTCAGTGGTGTGCCAATTCCGATAAGGCATTGATCCACATCTCTACTGACTATGTGTTTGGTGATAGCGGAAGCGCCCCCATAACCGAAGATGCGCCCGTCAGCCCATTGAATATCTATGGGGCCTCGAAAGAGGCAGGCGAGTCAATTTTAAGAACAATTCTGCCGCGGCACATGATCGCGCGAACATCATGGGTCTATGGTCCTGACGCAGGAAATTTCTTTGCAACAATTATGCGCTTGGCGGAGACACGTGATCAGATCAAGGTTGTCGCCGATGAAATCTCCTGCCCGACCTTTGTCTCTGATCTCGCAGAAGCGTTGATTTGCTTGTCGGATCGCGTCGGGCCTGATTCCACGGATTTCGGCACCATTCACTGTGCGGGCGAACAAGGGCTTAGCCGGTTTGACTTTGCACAAGCGATTATGGCTGCAAGAGCAGAACTAGGCCTTAAAACAGCGGAAATTGCACCAACCACGCAAGCGCTGTTTGGCGCGCCTGCGCGCCGTCCTTGCGATTCCCGTTTGGACAGTAACTTTCTCGAGCGTGCCTATGGCATAAAACTCCCCGGGCTAAGCGCGCGCTTGCCCCATCTAGTCTCAGTGCTGGCTCGCCAGAATTAGGATCGAAAACGTGACGCAAAAAGGCATTATTCTGGCAGGCGGTAGCGGATCGCGCTTATACCCTTTGACCATAGCAGTCTCTAAGCAATTATTGCCAGTCTATGATAAGCCAATGATTTATCACCCAATTTCTGTCCTTATGCTGGCAGGGATAAGCGATATCCTCATCATAACGACCCCACGAGATCGTGCGGCCTTTGAGACACTTTTGGGCGACGGTAGTCAGTTTGGGATTTCAATTTCATACGCGACCCAAGATGCACCCCGTGGTCTGGCAGAAGCCTTCTTGATCGGAGAAGACTTCCTGCAGGGTCAGGCTTGCGCAATGATTCTGGGCGATAACATCGTTTATGGTGGTGGCCTGCGGTCCCAATTGCGGGCAGCGGCGGCGCGCACAGTTGGCGCAACTGTCTTTGCTTATCGTGTCAGCGATCCTGAACGCTATGGGATCGTGAGTTTCGACTCAGACGGTCAACCCGTTACAATTGAAGAGAAGCCGCAAGCTCCCAAGTCTAATTGGGCCGTTACAGGCCTGTATTTTTACGATAATAGAATTGTAGATATCGCCCGCACGATTAAGCCATCACCGCGGGGTGAGCTTGAAATTACAGATATCAATGCCGTCTATCTTCAAGCTAATGAGCTAAATGTTGAACGCCTTGGTCGCGGTGCGGCTTGGTTGGATATGGGAACCAAAGATAGCCTTTTGGAAGCTGGCGATTTCGTGCGGACGATTGAGAAGCGACAAGGTCTTAAGATTGGTTGCTTAGAGGAAATCGCCTTCCACCAAGGTTGGCTGTCTCGCGATCAATTGTTAGCGCAGGCTGAGCGGCTAAAGTCCAGTGAATATGGGCATTATCTGAAGCAGCTTGTGATTCAGGCCACCTCGGAATAAGAGCGGTTCTGCGGGAACTTTCTTCCAAACACGGATCTAGGACGTTGGCCAATCGATCCATCTGACTTTGGGATCTTGGCCGCTGGTCCCTAGGTCATTTGTCGGCAACGCACTGATTTCGGTCCTCAGCCTGCCCATTGGTTACCGTTGCTTTTGATGGACAACTCAGTTAGCTAATCTGCAATGTTATTGGGGCTTATGGGCTCGGATAACGCGGCTTCTTCTGATGCTCCTAAGCGGGTCAGCGCATTTAGGTTTGCATGGAAGTTCGCTTGGAGAGTTTGAGAGTGGAGAAGTGAATGTCAGGAGCAATGGGGAAGGCGTTTACAGACCTCTCAAATGGGCTCGGCTTGTCTCATGTTTGGGTGCACCAAGCCTATCATGCGATTTCCGCAAAGTATAAGCGGACGGTGCTTGGAAGTTTGTGGATATCGGGTGCTATGGTCGCGTCGTCGGTGTCCATGGCCATCGTCTTTGGTGGAATTTTTGGGCAAGATTTGAAGGTTGCTTTGCCATTGATTATGGCTGGCATCCTAACTTATGCGATGATTGTTTTTCCTCTTTCCGAGGGGCCAGAGGCTTTTGTTGGAAATTCCACAATAATTGTCAACCACGCATATCCTTTTACATATTTTATATTTGAGGCAGTCTGCAGATCATTCTTTATGTTTCTTCACAATTTGGTTGCGTTCTATATTATGATGGCTTTTATTGGGTCAATTGCAGTGCCGCACTGGACTATTTTGCCAGGCTTGATGTTAGTTTTCACAAGCATGATTACTTGGTCAACGGTAACAGCGATGTTTGCTGCACGTTTTAGAGACGTGCGCTTCATGCTCCCATTTCTCAGTTCTCTATTCCTTGTTTTGACCCCAATCTTCTGGCAGCCCAGTATGCTGTCTGGGTGGAGGCTTGCGCTGGTCCATTACAATCCTCTTTACGGTCTGCTCGAGGTTATACGGATGCCATTGTTAGGCCAAATGCCACCGAGTGAGGCTTGGATTATTGCGTCTATAACGACGGTCCTTGGTTTGGTCGCATGGCTCGTGTTTTTCCCGGCTAACCGCCGCAGAATCCCCTTCTGGGTCTAGGTGAAATCCATGACTGTCTTAACCGTCAAAGGCCTGACTCTGGCCTATCCAATTTATTCAATGCGCGCCAAATCGCTTCGAAATGCGGTTGCGAATCTGGCCGTAGGTGGTCGATTGTTGCGTAACCGTCAAGATGTTGTGTTTGTTCAAGCTCTAAAAAACATATCATTCCAACTCGCCGAAGGCGATCGACTTGGTCTCATAGGTCATAATGGATCTGGTAAAACGACCCTCCTAAAGGTATTGGCAGGTGTCTACGAACCCGATCATGGCATTGTTTCGGTGCGCGGCAAAATTTCTTCCATGATCAATATCAATCTTGGCTTGGATGCTGAACTCACCGGCGTTGAGAACATCTACAATATGGGCCGGATGCGCGGGCAAACGACGAAGGAAATTCAAGAACGCCTGGGGGAGATCATCGACTTTAGTGATCTAGGTAAATTCATAGACCTGCCGCTCAAGACCTATTCCGCCGGCATGATTACGCGGCTGGTTTTTGGCGTTGCGACCAGTATGGACCCGGATATTCTCCTAATGGATGAATGGATAGGGGCTGGTGATGCAGGGTTTTTTGAGAAGGCAAAGCGGCGCCTCGACAAGATCTTGCAGGATTCCCGAATTATGGTTCTGGCAACCCATAGTAACGAGTTGATCAAGCAAACATGTAACAAAGTACTTGTTTTGGAGGGTGGCTCGCAAGTTTACTTTGGTGATATCGATGGGTGGGACTTCGAACGAGCTTCCAAAATTGATGATGCTGGCGAACAAATGAGTGTTCCTCAGGTTATTGGGTCCTGATTGGGCACTAACGCGTTGTGCGGAACTTGCTCGGTTTGGTGACACACTTTAATGACTAATCAGGCCTTCTAAGCAAAGGTCAGAGGTCAAGCTGGAACTTGCCCTGCCAGCAGCTATTGGAAAGTAAATCGACGATGGTTTCATGCACGGTCTGCATGATTGCGAAGAATGAGGGGCCGTACCTTTTGGAGTGGGTTGCCTATTATCGCAGTCTCGGCTTTTCAAAAATTGTGGTTTATGAAAACAACAGTACCGACAGGAGTGCTGTGATCCTTCGAAAGCTCGCGGCTCGAAAATACATCGAGCACCGCACCTGGAAGCTTGGGAAGTATGAGTCACCGCAAATAACCGCTTATGAAGATATGGTGGGGCGGGCTGAGACTGATTGGCTGCTGTTTGTTGACTGTGATGAGTTTCTAGTCATGAACAAAGGCAGCCTTTCTTCCATGCTTGAGTATATCCACCCCCAGGCTGATATTGGTGCGATTGGAGTCAATTGGCGGGTGTTTGGCTCTTCATCAAATCTTGTTGGTGATAGCCGCCCTGTAATAGAGCGCTTTGTGCGGGCATCCGAGGCCAATTTTGAAGCGAACAAGCACTTAAAGAGCTTTTTACGTGTGGGCTCGGTCGGCGAGGCCATCGATATGCACCTCAGCGATGTCAAAGGGCGGGTTGTCTTTGCAGACGGCAGTCCACTGGGACTCGAAAGTCGCGGCCGTGCCTCTGAAATCAAGTTTGATGTTGCCCAAGTGAACCATTATTTTGGCAAGACGCCGGAAGAATATGCAATAAAAATGCTGCGCGGTCAGGGCGGTGCGGGGGAAAACAATCACCTTAAGTACTGGTATAGTCAGGAACTCTTTCATTATCATGATCGAAATGAAATTGAGGACCTAGGAGCTTTGGCACATTTAGATAATGTGCGAACGTTTATCCGTGAAAACGCATGAGGCCCATCCTGGATTCGCTAACATGAGTTTTAATGCCAGCCTGTCTCGGTGGAGCAATCGATGTCTGAGCATGTGGCAGCGGCATAGACTGCATCGCAGCGCATTCCAGCAGATTAGTCACAATCAGCGCGCAAAACGGCTTCTAAAGTCCTTAGGTCAGTTACCAGAGGCATTTGACGAACCATACTACCTAAGCCAATTGCCAGTACCGCTCGAGCCGTCGGAAACAGCCTTGGAGCACTTTCTGACGACTGGTTATGTGCGTGGGTACACAGGGCGTTTCTTTAATTCAGCCCAATATGAAGCATTTCATCAAGATGTCAGGCGGTTGGGTCTGGACGGCCTTTGTCACTTTAGGTCCCATGGAATTGGAGAGAAGCGGCAAGCTTTTTTCATAGACGTCAAGCAAGCATTCTATAGCGCCTCGCGGGAGGCCTACGCGAATTGGCTGGAGAAAAACCAGGCCTTATTGGTCGAGAGCCAAGAGCTTGTTCGCCAAAAAATCCAAGCCATGACAACCAAGCCGCTGATTTCGATCCTGATGCCAGTCTATAATCCACCGCTCCCATTTCTGAAGGCGGCGATCAATTCAGTTTTGAAGCAATCCTACCCGCATTGGGAATTATGCATAGCAGACGATTGTTCAGACCAATCTACCACGCGTCCGTATCTTGAATCGCTCGCGGCGTCCGATCCACGGATCAAAGTCGTTTTCAGAGAAAAGAATGGCCACATTTCAGCTTGCTCAAACTCAGCTTTAGAGTTGGCATCAGGGCCTTATATTGGGCTTCTAGACCAAGACGATGAGCTCGACCGGGACGCGTTGTTCTGGGTCGCTCAGGCGTTGATGCGCTCAAGCAATGTGGACCTGATTTATTCAGACGAAGACAAGATCGATGAGTTTGGAAATCGCTTTGACCCATACTTCAAGTGTGAGTTTAATTATGAGCTGTTTTTGGCCCAAAATATGATTTCCCATTTTGGTGTTTACCGCACTGCCTTGGTGAGACAGGTTGGCGGCTTTCGCCTTGGGCTTGAGGGTTCGCAAGATCACGACTTAGCCTTGCGTGTGCTTGAACAAAGCACGCCCGAAAACATCATTCATATTCCAAGAGTGCTTTACCATTGGCGCGCTTTAGAAGGCTCAACGGCCTTTAACATTAGCACCAAGTCTTATGCGTCTGAGGCCGGTCTTCGGGCTATACGCGAGCATCTTTCACGACAGGGGCTAACTGCAAATGTGGAGATACCTGATCCTATGACAGGCCACTACCGCGTTCGGTTTGCCTTGCAATCGCCGTTGCCTCTAGTTTCCATCATCATTCCGACGAAGGACCGACTAGACCTGTTGAAAGTGTGCTTGGAGTCGATTCTTCAGAAAACAACCTATCCAAATATTGAACTTGTTATCTTGGACAATGGGAGTTCCGAGACCGCAACGCTAAAGTATCTAGAGGACATTCAGAAGCGTCCAAATTGCTTGGTCATTAGAGACGATGGGCCCTTCAATTTTTCGGCAATCAACAATAAGGCCGTGAAAGCCAGCACTGGAGCGGTGTTGTTGTTTTTGAACAATGATACTGAGGTTCTGACGCCAGAATGGGTCGAAGCGATGTTGTCCTTTGCGCAGCTTCCAACGGTTGGATGTGTGGGGGCGCGGCTTTGGTACCCAAATGAGTCGATCCAGCATGCGGGGGTGTTCTTAGGCATGGGCGAGATTGCCGGACATGGGCATAAGAATTTGCCTAGAGGGCATAATGGTTACTTCAATCGTGCCGTGGAGCACCAGGCCGTAAGTGCCGTCACGGGAGCTTGCCTGATGGTGCGGAGAGACTTGTTTGAAAAGGTTGGCGGATTTGACGTCGACTTGGCTGTTGCCTTTAATGATGTTGATCTTTGCTTAAAGGCTCGGCAATTGGGCCTTCGCAATATCTATGTCCCCGAGGCAGAACTTTATCATCATGAATCCGTTTCACGCGGCAATGATGTCGCGCCTGAAAAGGCCGAACGTTTTGCGCGAGAGACGGCACTTATGAAGAAGCGGTGGGGGGATATCCTTAAGAATGATCCCTATTACAGCCCAAACCTCAGTCTAGATCATGACGATTTTTCAATTGCTGCCACGCCAAGATTGGTTTCCCTATCGCAGCAATGAGTATTCGCAAGCTGCCTCGATGCCGACCTTAACTCGCTTGATGCTCGAGTTGTGCCGCCTGTAGCCGGACTAGATCAGTAAGGTCGGATACCATCATATCGCGCGCCACAAGTTCGGCATCCATAGCCTCTATGCGTTCTCTTAGCTCTTCGGTTTGACGCACCAAAGCTTGATACTGCTGTGGCGGAACATGGGCGGAAAAATGCTGCTTGAGTTCGAGAAGATTCTTTTCTGCAAGTAGGCCGCCTTCTTGGACTCTGTTTCTAAGGGTGTCAACTTTGTCTGTGAGGGCTTTGTTATGCACTTCAGCTATCTCTAAATCATGCTGCGCTTGCATCAGCACCTGCTCACGGCTCCTTAAATCTGTCAGCTCATTTGCTAACTCCGAAATTCGGCTATTGAGTTCGGAATAAAGAGACTGGATCGAGGCCTTTTCCTCAATCTGGGCATCAAGAGATTGGTTTAGTTCGGTAATTTTGTCCTCGGCGGCTCGCCCTCGAAGTATGATTTCGTTTTGCTCTTGAAGCAACTTCGTAACTTCAAAGTCGAACCCTGCCTTTGCACTTTCGAACTCCGCTTCTTTTTGCCGAAGCGCGTCATCTAGCTCTTTTCGAGCTTGAACCACCAAAGCCTCACGTTCTCTCAGGGCTGCAAGCTCACTTGTCAGTTCTGA